>Ga0209075_1001264_pt1 | contig 24042 bp, 12 predicted proteins | sample Stecom2011_FD_187523 | JGI IMG/M metagenome (GOLD analysis project Ga0209075, IMG submission 187523) | Agricultural soil microbial communities from Utah to study Nitrogen management - Steer compost 2011 (SPAdes) (version 2) | ecosystem: Environmental > Terrestrial > Soil > Agricultural land...
CGCGCGTCTAAGCTCTGTACCTACGCTGTAAAACCAGGAGCACGAACCCGGGCAATGGAGCCGTATGTCCGCCGACAAATGATCTGATGGAGGACTGAATGTCTGAGAAAGGCAACGACATGCGAAGCGTCGACGAAAATAGCAAAAACGAGCAGATGAAGGAGTTTCGTCGCGATAATAATGGCCAGTATCTGACGACCAATCAGGGCGTGCGCATCGGCCACGTTGACGACTCGCTCAAGGCCGGCGAGCGCGGGCCGACGCTGATGGAGGACTTTCAACTTCGTGAGCGCATGACGCATTTTGACCACGAGTCGATGCCCGAGCGGGTGGTGCACGCGCGCGGCTCGGGCGCTCACGGGTATTTTCAGCCCTATAAGTCGATGGAGAAATATACCAAGGCGGGTTTTTTGCAGGATCCGAGCACCCGGACGCCGGTTTTTGTGCGCTTTTCGACGGTGGTCGGCTCGCGCGGCTCGGCCGATACGGTGCGCGATGTGCGCGGCTTTGCGACCAAATTTTATACCGCGGAGGGCGTCTTTGACCTCGTGGGCAATAATATGCCGATCTTCTTTATCCAGGACGGCAATAAATTTCCGGACCTCGTTCATGCCATCAAACCCGAGCCGCATCACGAAATGCCGCAGGCGTCGGCGGCCCATGATAACTTCTGGGATTTCGCCTCCTTGATGCCCGAGATGGCGCATATGCTCGTCTGGTTGCTCTCCGACCGCGCGATTCCGCGCTCATTTCGCATGATGGAGGGCTTCGGGGTGCATACCTTTCGCTGGATCAACGAGAAGGGCGATGCTCACTTCATCAAATGGCATTGGCTCCCGAAACTCGGCACCGCCTCGCTTGTGTGGGACGAGGCTCAAAAACTCGCCGGCAAAGACCCGGACTGGCTTCGGCGCGACCTGTGGAATGCCATCGAGGCGGGGCATTTTCCGGAGTTCGAGCTCTGCGTGCAGATTGTTGCCGAGAAGGACGAGCATAAATTCGACTTCGACCTGCTCGACGCCACAAAGATCATTCCGCGCGACCAGGTGCCGCTGACCAAGGTCGGCAAGATGGTCCTCAACCGCAACCCGGACGAGTTTTTCGCCGAGACCGAGCAGGTCGCCTTCCACCCGGGCCACGTGGTGCCGGGCATCGACTTCACCAACGACCCGCTGCTCCAAGGCCGGCTTTTCTCGTATATCGACACCCAGCTCAATCGTTTCGGCAGCGCGAATTTCCACGAATTGCCCATCAACCGCCCGCTCGCGCCGGTCAATAATAATCAGGGCGCGGGCTTTATGCGCACGACCATCAACAGGGGAAAGACCAACTATTTTCCGAACTCGCGCGGCGGCGGATGCCCCATGCTCGCCACCGATAAACAGGGCGCTTTCAAGCATTATATGGAGAAGATCGACGGGCGTAAGATCCGCGGGCGAAGTGAGAGCTTCATGGACCATTTCAGCCAGGCGACGATGTCCTGGAAGGGATTGACTGAAGGCGAGCAGGAGCGTCTCATCCAGGCCGCGCATTTTGAGCTCGGCAAGGTCGAGAGCAAAGAGATCCGCCACCGCATGGTCCACGACATCTTCAACCATATCGACCACGACCTCGCAGTGCGCGCCGCGGAGGGCATCGGCGTCGAGGCGCCCAAAAAATTTGCTGGCAAGAAGGTCAAAAAGTCGGCGGCCGATATCAGCGTCAAATACCACACAAAAACCGACTCCATCGCGAGCCGAAAAGTTGCCATCCTGGCGGCGGATGGCGTCGACATCGACCAGCTTGAAGGCGTCAAGAATGCGCTTATCAAGGCCGGCGCGCATCCCATAATCGTCTCGAAATTCCAGGGCAAGCTCAAGGGCAGCAACGGCGAGGCGGTCGAGGTCGACAAGAGCCACGTGACCACCGCCTCGATCATGTTTGACGCGGTATTTGTGCCCGGCGGCAAGATGCATATCGAGGCCCAAAAGAGGCAGGGCGATGCGCTGCATTTTATTCAGGAAGCGTTCAAGCACGGCAAGGCGATCGGTGCCGTCGGAGAGGGGGTCGAGCTGGTCGCGATGGCTCGCCTGGGCGGGCTGGAGATTCCCGGCGGCGAGCAGGTCTCAGAGAATCTGGGCGTGGTCTTGGACCGCGGCGCAAGCTCGGCCGGCAACTTCGCCGCCACCTTTATCGAGGCCATCGCCCAGCACCGCCACTTCGAGCGCGACATGAAGGCGATGGTCCCGGCTTAGCCGTTTGAGCTCACGCGCGTCGACGGCTGCCCTCAGCGGCGCGGATGGTCTTGGCGTTCGCGCGGCGCTGAGGCGCAGCGCCCGGCCGCTTAATCGGCCTCAAGCTCCGCGGCGACTTCGTCGCTTAGCTCCAGGTTATGGTAGACGTTCTCGATATCATCCTCGTCTTCCAGAACTTCGAAAAGGCTCAGATTCTGCCGGGCGATTTTGGCGTCCGGGGTGATGAAGACGTCGGCCATTTTGGTGAGCTCGTCGGTGATAAAATCGTTATAGCCGGCTTCCTGGAGCGCGCCGCGAAGCGCCATAAAATCGGCGACTTCGCAGAGGATGGTCACCACGCCGTCCTCGTGCTCGACGTCGACCGCGCCGTTCTCCAGCGCGAACATCATCAGCTCGTCGACGTCCTCGATATCGGCGTCGCTCAGGCTGAAAATCCCGCGGTCTTTGAACATCCAGTTTACGCAGCCATCTTCGCCCAGATTGCCGTTATGCTTGGCGAACATATGCCGAATTTCGGCGACGATGCGGTTTCGATTATCGGTCGCGCCGGTCAAAAAGACCGCCACGCCGCCGGGGCCATAACCCTCATAATTAAAGGCTTCATAGGAGACGCCTTCGAGCTCGCCGGTGCCCTTTTTAATCGCACGCTCAATCGTATCCTTGGGCATATTGGCGGCTTTGGCCTTGTCGACATACATGCGCATTTCGTTATTGGAGTCGAGGTCCCCGCCGCCGCGGCGCGCCGCCGCGGTGATCTTCTTGACCAATGTGCTGAAGATTTTGCCGCGCTTGGCGTCTTCGCGGCCCTTTTTATGCTTAATATTCGCCCATTTACTATGTCCAGCCATCGTGACACCTCTTTATTTGAAGATTACGGTGAGTGTTTACCCGCTGTTTTTAGAACGATAAAGCCGATGACTCAAGGCTATAATAAAGGAAGAGCGCCAAAGTCGGGTGGCTTTTTTGCATCCGGCCCGCCGAGCCTGCCTGACATGGTATGAGCATGGATAAGTCAGCGCGACGCATCGAGATGGCAACAGTCTGGCTTTGTTGTTTAATTTCAAGGGCTTCGCTAAAGTCATGTGGCCGGCGCGGCGATCATCGCCGGGAATATTCGGGGGCATCGCTGGTTAATTGCGCGCCCGCTTCGTGCTTCTGCGATGGTGCCCGCCTAAGACAATCCTCACTCCTTATAAGATGCTGCTGATTCATTTATGAGCATGCCCGACGAAACTCCCGACTCCCAGGTGCGTCCTGCGCGGGTCGAATTATCGCCGCGTTGGCCGGTCTTGCTGGCGACGCTCACGATCATTGGACTTCCCCTGAGCTGGGTGGCCTGCGCCACGCCGTCAGGCGGTGGGCCGGTCATTGCGACGGTGCCTCAACCCGTCGCGATGCAAGCGCCGAAGCCGTCGCCACCGCCTGTGATCGCGCCGCCACGCGCCGCAGAGACCCTGGCTACCATGCCCGATATGGGCCTGCGCGAGCCCGATTTCCCCTATCTTCCGGGGGAGTCGAAGACGCCGAGCCGCTCGATTGGAAGCGTGACGCACGGCTGGTTGGTCAACGCGCGCCGCATTCCGCAGCCGCACCCGCATCTTCAGTCGCTGGCGGTTCAATACGGTCGCGGCCTGAATTATACCTCCGACGAGATGTATGAGCTCATCGCGCACGCAGGGGCGCATGTGGCCAAAAAGTTCCCCGGAACGGTGCTCCCGCTGGGGAATTTTAGCGCGCATGGCGGCGGCGATATTCCCTATTCATTTTCGCATAATTCGGGGCGCGATGCCGACCTTGGATTCTTTGTGCTCGGCGAAGATGGCGAACCCGCGACCCCCGAAAGCCTGGTTGCGCTGGACGCAAATGGCCGCGCCGAGGTTGTCGATTCACGCGGCTTCACACACCAATATACCTTTGATGCTCCCCGAAACTGGGCGCTGGTCGAAGGGCTGATTCAGGCCGACTCGGCCACCCTGCAATATATTTTTATCTCCAATCCGCTCAAGCGCTTATTGCTCAACGAGGCGCGAAAACAGGGCGCAAAGCGCGACCTGATCCAGAAGGCGAGTGTCCTGCTTCATCAGCCGGGCGGGGCGCTGCCGCATGATAATCATTTCCATCTTCGGATCTATTGCTCCGAGACCGACGCGGTGTCGGGCTGCATCGATGTGGGGCGAAAGGTTAGCGGGTATCAATCGCACGCGGCGGCGCGCCAGCAAGTCATCAAGAACGCCGCAGCGCTCACCCGCGACGCTGCCTCCGCGGTGCGCCTGGCCGCGGTGCGCCGCTTGCAGCGCCTCGGCGCGGCCAGTGAGCGCGACGTGGTGATCCGCGCGCTTGGGGATTCCGACGCGCGGGTGCGCGCGGCCGCCGCGCGCGCGCTGGGCGACTTTAATACCGGCTCGCAGGCGCTGGCGAAGCGTCTTCCCCAGGAGGAACATCCCCAGACCCTCCTTGAGATCATCAGCGCCCTTGGCACCCTGGCCGACGCGGCTGCGGTCGATGCGCTGGTGGCCGAGCTGAGCCAGCCGCGCCTGATTCATCTGCCCGGCGGGCTGCCCGAATCGGCGATGGACCCCGCCTCGCAGCCGCTGGCTGGCGCCGAGGTGATCGACGCGCGCATCTTCGTCGCCCAGGCGCTCATCTATACCGAGAGCGCGCGCCCGGTGCCCGCGCTGATCGCGATGCTCAAGGCCGAGCAGGACGGCGTGCGCCAGAGTGCGCTGAGCGCGCTGCGAATCCTGACCAATCACCGCCTGGCGCCGCGTGTGCCGGCGGCGCACAATGCCGCGTCGATTCGCGATAGCGCGCGCGTCTCGCCGGCCGAAGTTGTGCGCCACGCCGAGAATGGCGGCGAGGTGCCAATGATGGATGCCGTCGAATTATCGCCCGGGCAAATCGCCGAACTCTGGCAAGATTGGTACGCCAAGCACGGCACCCAGGGGCGCGATGAGTGGCTCGCCGGCGGGTTTCGCGCGGCGGGCTACGCGGTCGACCACCTCAGCGTCAAGGAGGTGTGGGACCTGTGCCGCGCGGTCGCCGACGATGATCATCTCAGCTATAATGCCCAGCGCATCCTGATGCGTCTGGCCAAACGCGAGCCGGCCAGCCTGTCCTGGTCGAAGGAAGACGCCAATTTTTATTGGCGCCGCTGGTTTGAGCGGCGCTGGAAAAGACTGGGCGCGCCACCGATTCCCACCGAGCTTTCGACGCTGAATTAGCCTGGATTTCATGGCGCTGGCGCCGCCCCAGGCGAGCCGGGCTTTGCAGGGTTCTCGGAAGCATCGCGCGATCCCGCGCGATGCGCCATTAGTTTACATCTTCCATGGGAGATAGTAGGGTTTTGGGCAGTGAAAATTTTCCGATTAACCTTGTGCCGAGCCATTATTTTGAACCTTCAAAACCTTGTCGAGCGCACCCCCGAGACCGTGAACCAGGTCAGGCGCGAAGGCGCGAAGATGGGCCGCAAAATTTCGCGCACCGCCATGCGTCAAAGCCTGCGGGCGCTGCTATTGCTGATGCTGATGAGCGCGGCGCTCGGGTGTAGCTCCGAGCTCGACCCGACCCAACCTGACGGCGCCTATTATCTGTTTCGCGACGCCCTGCTCGCCGCAGACGGCGAGGGCGTCTGGAAGCATAGCGATGAGGCGACCCATCTTTATTTTCAGGAGCGCTTCGAGCACCTGGGCGAGATGGATAAGACCATCGACCAGTTTCTGCCCCAGACCGACCATCGCATTGCGCGCCAGCAATCCGGGGCGATTCTGCTCGACGAAATCAAGGATGGCAAAGGTCTCTTCTTGAAGATCTTTCAGGCCAAGAATCTTGCCGATAATGAGGCGATTCGCATCGGCTCGGATATCGACGAGCTCACGGTCAATAAAGAGAGGACGGCCGCGCGCGTGATGACCCGGGCCGAGCAGGTTTATCTGCTGAAAAAGTCCGCCGATTCCGAGCAATGGCATATTATGCTGATGGAGTCGGAGACTTCCAAAAGCGTTGAGAAATCATTGGGTTGGCTTGGTCATAACGAATCCGCGCTCCAGCAAACCGTCGAGGATCTGGTCGCCGAGCAGCGCCAAGAGCGCGAGGCGATCATCGCCGAATTGATGAAACCACAAGCTGAGTAGGCCTCCCGCGCATGAGTGACGAAAAAAACATTCCGGACCTCAGTGATAGCCTGCAACCGCTGAGTGCTGGGGAAGACGTGGAGGGCGCTTCGCACGCAAGATCGGTGCGATTTAGCGAGTCGCAGGCTTTTGAGGAGGGCGGCGAAAATAGCGCGGTTGAGGGTGGCGAAGCCCCGTCGTCGGCGAAAAAAAGTGGGCGAAACCGAAAACCCGACCCGCTGATCGGAACGATGCTCAACGGCAACTACCGCCTGGAGCGAAAGATCGGCGAAGGCGGCATGGGCAATGTGTACCGGGCGACCCAATTTCCGCTCGAGCGCAAGGTCGCCATCAAGATCCTCAAACCCAGCGAGACCAATCCGGAGGGCGAGCACTATTTTATGCGCGAGGTGAAGGCGATCAATATGCTTCGCCATCCCAATATCATCAGCGTGCTCGATTACGGCAAGGACGCGCAGAGCGACGCGCTGTTTTTGGTGATGGAGTATCTGCCTGGCCAGACCCTTGAGCGGCTGATCAAGAAGGAGTTTCCGATCGCGCCGCTGCGCGTCTGCGAGATCGCCATCCAGGTGCTCAATGCGCTGGAGAGCGCCCATAACGCCGGTATCGTGCACTGCGATCTTAAACCCGCCAATATCATGGTCGAGCAGGTGGCCGGGCAAAATGACTTCGCCAAGGTGCTCGACTTCGGCATCGCCAAGGTCAAGGATACCGGCATGAAGGCCGGCCCCTATACCCAGCAGGGCAATATCGTTGGGACCTTCGACTATATGAGTCCCGAGCAGATCATGCGCAAGGATCTCGACGGGCGAAGCGACCTGTGGTCGTTGGGGGTCATCTTATACGAGATGCTCACGCGCAAGCGGGTTTTCCACGATAAAGAGGCCGTGAGCATCATCGGGCGGGTGATGCAGATGCCGCTGCAGCCGCCATCTTCGCTGGCTGCGAGCGTGCCGAAGATCCTCGATCGCATCGTGATGAAGGCGATGGAGCGAAACCTCAACGACCGCTTTGCCCACGCCGGCGCGATGCGTACCGCCCTTCAAAAGGCGGTGCGCTGGCTCGAAGAAAACCCGGACGGCATGCCCCCGAGCTCGCCTTCGGGGGTGAGCGGCACCGGGCGCAAAAGCGGCTCACTTCTCGACAGTGGGCTGGTGCGCGATGAGTCCGGAAACCTGGCCGGCTCCGGCGCACACCGTATCTCGCGCTCGGGACCCGCGGGGCGCTCCGATACCGGCGACAGCGGCATCGGCGCGCTCTTTACGCGCTCGGGCACCTTTAGCCATCCCAGCACCCATATCGCCTCGGGCACCTCTGTGCTCGACCAGACCTTCAGCGTTGAGGAATTAAAGGGCAGCCTGCTCGGCGAAAAACGCAAGGTCGCCGTGCTCGCCATCAGGCAGCGCTCGCGCGCCCAGGAGGGCGTCGACGCGAGCGAGATCGCCCGGCGAAGCAACGCCGAAAAGGCGCTGATTCGCGAGATCGTCGAGCATTTTGACGGCGAAATCGACAGCTTTTTGGGCGGCACTTTCGTCGTCTTATTTGGCGCCAAGCGCGCGCATGTCGGCGATAATTATCGGGCCGTTGAGTGCGCGCTTCAGCTGCAGAAGTCATTTCGCCAACTTCCCCACGGCGCCGCGCACCTGGGGGTGGGACTGGTGTATGGGGAAGTCTCGCTGTCGCGCGCAGCCGGCTCGCACGCCTATGGCGACGCGATTGACCGTGCCATTGCGGTCGCAGGCAGCTCGCGCGACGCCGTCGTGCTCGCCGACGAGAGCATCGCCGAGACCACCCGGGGGCGGGTCAAATTCGACGAGCCGCGCGTGGTCGGGGGAAAAGAAGCCAGCGAAGTCCTCAAAATAAGCAGCGACGCGCCCGGACGACCCGGCGCGCAGCCCAGTGAGCTCGACCAGCTCGACCTCTATGTGCCGCGGGTGCAACTTTTCGAGTCCCTGGCCCGCGTGGCCGCCGACGTGCAGAGCGGCCACGGCGCCGGCGTTGCCTTATTGGGCGAAATGGGCGTTGGAAAGTCGAAATTCCTGGAAAAATTCGTCGAAACCTGGGACCAGGCGAAGGTTCCTGCGGCCGACCTGGAGACCGCCGGGGATGATGCTAAGCCCTTGATATGGCAGGCGTTTTTGGTCGCTGCCGCCGACCAGCCGCGGGTTCAGAGCCTGGCGGCAGCGCGCGTGTGGATTCGCCAGATTGCCCGGACCTACCGCGCGCCCGCGCAGTTGCTGCAAAAAGCCTGTCATAGCCTGGGCTTGACCCAACATGTCGAAGCGGTCGTCGCGCTCTTTTTGCGCGAAGGGCCGCTCGATGCCGAGGCCGCCGCCCAGGTGCAGAATCTGCCGTGGACCTCCCAGCAGGAGTTCTCGCATTTTTGCGCAGCCTTGCTTCATAAAATGTTGCGCTTTGCGCTCAAGAGCGGCCCGGTGCTCCTGGCGGTCGACGATATCCCGGTCGAAGACCCGCCCATGATCGCGTTTTTGGACGCGCTGATCGCGCGCACCCGTAAGATGGCGGTGATGATCGTGGTGAGCCGGCGGGTCTCGGCGGCCGCGCGCGACCACGGGCTTCCGGGAAGCCTCGATGTGCTCGAAGTGCGCGGATTTACGCGCGAAGAATCGCGCCAATTCGTCGCCCAGATCCTCGGGCAGACCCCGCCGATGTCGGTGATCGAGCAGCTGCATATGCGCTCCAGCGGCAACCCGGTCTTTTTGCACGAATTGGTGCGCTCGATCCGGCGAAATCACGGCCAAGAGGGCCTGATGGACCCCGGGTTGCTCGCCAGCGCGGGGGTCCCGCAGAGTCTGCATGAGCTGCTCGCCGAGCGCGTCGACCGCCTCGACGAGGAACTGCGCGATCTTTTGCGCCTGGCCTCGGTGCTCGGCGAGAGCTTCGGGGAGGCGTGGTTCTTCCAGATTACGCCGTCGCATCTGAACCCGCGCGCCAACCTCGCCGTGCTCGTGGAGCAGCAGATGCTGGTCGCCCAATACGACGCCGCCGGGCGCATCAGCCTGGCGTTTGCGCCGCGGGCGCTCCGAAAACTGGTCTACGATCGCCTCCCCGATAAGGCGCGCGTGGAGATTCATACCCGGGTCATCGAATTTTTGGAGAGCGCGCCCGAGGTCGCCGCGGTCGACCCCATCGATGTGCCCTTGATGCTCGCCTTTCATTATCGCTCGGTCGGCGGGTTTGAGGGGGCGGCGTATTATCTTGGCGAGGGCGGCGCGGCCTTGCTCGATGTCTATGATTATGACGGGGCGATTGCGCATTTTGAGGATGCGCTCGACCTGCTCACCCAGGCGCATGTCGCGCCGAATTCCGACGTGCGGGTGTCGGTGCAGACGCGCCTGCTGGTGGCGCTGCGCGAGTCGGGGCGCATCGAAGATGCCCAGCGCGTGGTCGACGGCCTGGGCGATGTCGACGCGCTTGGCCCCCAGGCGCGCGCGGCGCTGCTCTACGAGGTCGGCCTGACGACCATGGAATCCGGCGGGCTTGAGCAGAGCCAGGTGGCCCTGGAGAAGTTGCGCATCGCGGCGGCCGACTCCGGCGACCTCAAAACCGAGGTCCGCGCGCTTTTGGCCCAGGCGCAGCTTTACGAGAAGCAGAACCAGCTCGGGCGCGCCGCCGAGGTGCTCATGACCGTCCCCGAGAAGGTCGAATCCCTCGGTGAGCTGGACCTGTCGAACCCCGATGAGCGAAAATTATATTGGACCGCGTATAATCAACTCGGCACGCTTTTTATTCGCCAAAAGGATCTTCAGAAAGCCCAGCTTTTTCTCAATACGGCGCTGCAGCGCGCCCAGCAGATCTCCGACCACCGCGGGCTGGCGCGCATCCTGTCGAACCTCGGCGCGCTATGCTTGAGCATGCGCGACGTCCAGCGCGCCCAGGCGTATTTCGATAACGCCGGCAAGGCCGCCCAGGGCGTGGGCGACCTGCTCAACCAGAGCCGCATCCTGACCAACCAGGGCATCACCGCCCTGCAGGCCAACGACCTCAAAGCCAGCAAGACATTCTTCACCCGCGCGCGCTCCATCGCCGAGGAGATCGGCTGGTACGAGGGCCTGGCCGAGCTGTCGATCCATATCAAGCGATTGAAGCAGGCGTTGGGCTAGTTTGCGGCCTTCTTTTCTGTCCCCTGAAAATCAAGTGCTTAGCTTCGAGCGTGACCCTTAAGTATGGGGGGTTTGCGATGATTCTCTCTTTTCGGAGCGGCATTTATGGCATCCAGATTGCGTATTGCGCTGCTTGCGCCTCTTGCGGAGAGCGTTCCGCCGCGGGGCTATGGCGGCACGGAGCGGGTGGTTTCCTACCTGTGTGAGGCGCTGGTCGCCCAGCAGCACGAGGTCACGCTTTTTGCCAGCGCGGACTCCCAGACCCAGGCGCAGTTGGTCAGCGGTGCGCCGCACGCGCTGCGCCAGCAGGCGTCGTCGGCCGCACTGCCGATGGTCTGGTATACGCTGATGCTTGAGAAGTTATCGCGGCGCGCCGACACCTTCGACCTCATCCACTCGCATGTGGATTATCTTGCCTTTTCGATGATGCGAAGGCTGGGCAAGCCGACGCTCACCACGATGCACGGGCGCATGGATCTGCCGGAATATGCGCCGTTTTTTGAAGAGTTTGGGGAGATGCCATTGGTGTCGATCACCGACTCCCAGCGCGGGCCGCTGCCCGCTGCAAACTGGGCCCATACGATCTACCACGGGTTGCCGGCGCATCTTTATACGCCGGGCAAGGGCGGGGATTATCTGGCGTTTGTGGGGCGTATGTCGCCCGAAAAACGCGTCGATGACGCTATCAGGGTCGCCATTGAGGCGGGGGTGCCGATCAAGATCGCGGCCAAGGTCGACCCCAGCGAGATAAGCTATTTTGAGCGGGAGATTGAGCCTCTTTTGTCGCATGAACTCGTTGAATTTGTTGGGGAAATTGGGGATGCCGAAAAGAATGCTCTTCTCCGCGGGGCGCGCGCGCTTTTATTTATGGTCGACTGGCCCGAGCCCTTCGGGTTGGCGATGATCGAGGCGATGGCGTGCGGCACGCCGGTCATCGCGCGCCGGTGTGGCTCGATCCCGGAGGTCGTCGACCACGGGGTCAGCGGGTTTGTATGCGATGGGGTCAAGGAGGCGGTCGAGGCGGTCGGGGCGCTCAAGAACCTGGACCGCCGGCTGGTTCGCCAGACCTTCGAGCGCCGCTTCTCCGCCGAGCGCATGGCGCGCGACTACGTGCTCGCCTACCGCGAGCAGATGCTTGCGCATCATTCCAGGAACCTGAGAGAGGCGCGGGGGGTGCGGTTTCGCCACGATGAGCAGGCGCCGCCGCGCCCCATTTAAGCCATATGGAGTCGGGCATGGCGCGCTGAAAGAGGTGTAGATTGAGGTGAGCAATTCTAAAAAAACAGGCCGGGATGATGAGCGAGAGCGACTTCCATATTCTAACCACGAGCCTCAATAACGCCGGGCGAACCCGGGTGCTCAAGCACTCGAACCTCTTTGTCGTCTACGATGAGGACGGGGATATTTCGTCGCGCCAGGGCGGTGCCCACGGGCTTTATCTCAATGATATGCGCCACCTCTCGGCGCTTGAGTTGCGCTTCTGGAAGCAAAGATCGGTGCTGCTAAGCTCCACCGTCGTCGAGGATAATTCCCTGCTTACCGTCGACCTTACCAACCCGGAGCTGGTCGAATTCGAGCAGCGAAAAAAAATGGAGCGTATGGATAAATCGCGCCGCCTAAAGCAGGCCGCGGGCGCTCAAAGCCAGTCGCAGGACCCCGTCTGCAGCGAGCCGGAGCACGGCGCGCAGGGTGCGCAAAATAATATAAATAACCCGGACGAGTCGGATGAGGACAATCCCGCCGGCGCCGCCGACGAATCTTCGGATCCCGGCGCCGAGATCCAGGTGCGAATCTTATCGGATACGCTGCATATCCACCGCAGTAAATTTGTGACCGAGGATACCGCGCACGAAAAAATACGGATGCAAAATTACGGCGATGTCTCCATGACGGTGCCGATCGAGCTGTATTTTGACGCCGATTTTATCGATATGTTCGAGGTGCGCGGCACCGCGCGGGAGCGATGCGGGGACTTCCTGGAGACCCAGCTCACCGACGTAAGCGTGAGTTTTGGGTATATCGGCCTGGACGATGTGCAGCGCGAAACGCGCATCACCTTCGTGCAACGCCCGCAGGCGTTGAGCGCGAATCGCGCGTTTTTCCAGTTTGAGATCGGCCCGGGTCAGCGCCGAGAGTTAACCTATACGGTGGAGTGCCGGTATCAGGCGGCCCAAGACGTGGGCGAATCGCAGCGCATTCGCTTTGGCCCGCCGCCGGGTTATCGCCAGGCGTACGCGCAGATGAATCAGAGGCTGGCGACGCAGTATCGCGGGCGCTGTCGGTTTGAATCCTCGAATGTCTTTTATAATCTGATGCTCGGCCGGGCGGATGCCGACCTTCAAATGTTGATCTCAGGCACCGATTATGGCCCTTACCCATACGCCGGAACCCCTTGGTTTAACACGGTTTTCGGGCGAGATGGGTTGATCTGTGCGTATCAGGTCTTGAATATTCGCCCGGAGGTTTCGCGCGGGGTGCTCGGGTATCTGGCGGCGCATCAGGCCGTCGATTTTAGCGACGCCCGGGACGCCGAGCCCGGAAAGATTCTCCACGAGATTCGCCACGATGAGATGGCCAATACCGGCGAAGTTCCCTTTCGTTCCTACTACGGCAGTATCGACTCCACGCCGCTGTTTATCGCCCTGGCGGGCGCGTATTTGCGCCGCAGCGGGGAGCTCGATTTTATCCGGTCGATCTGGCCAAACGTGCTGCGCGCGCTGGAGTGGATTGACGCGCACGGGGATCGCGACGGGGACGGCTATGTCGAATACGGGCGGCGCACCCGCCAGGGATTGCGCCAGCAGGGATGGAAGGACTCCGATGATTCGGTCTTCCACGAAGATGGCACCATCGCCGACGCGCCCATCGCGCTCTGCGAGGTGCAGGGCTATGTTTTTGCCGCGCGCCGCGCCGCCGCGCAGATGGCCGATGCGCTGGGTGAGCACGACTTTGCGCGCACCCAACATCGCGAGGCGCTGCAGCTAAAGTCCCGATTTCAAAAAGATTTTTGGGACGAGGAACTCGGCACCTACGTGCTCGCGCTCGACGGTAGGAAGCGCGCGTGCCGGGTGCGCTCATCAAACGCCGGGCATTGTCTCTTTAGCGGCATCGCGACGCCCGAGCACGCCCGGCGCGTCGGCAAGCAGCTGCTCGAAGATGACTTCTTTAATGGCTGGGGGGTGCGCACGATGCCCCAGGCCCAGGTGCGCTATAATCCGATCTCCTATCATAACGGCTCGGTGTGGCCCCACGATAATACGATGATCGCGATGGGGCTGGCGCGTTATGGGCTCAAAGACGAGGCGCTGCGGATTATGGGCGGGCTCTACCACGCGTCGCGCTATTTTGAGCTGAACCGGATGCCCGAGCTTTTTTGCGGCTTTGAGCGCCGCCCCAGCGAGGGGCCGACGCTCTACCCGGTGGCATGCGCCCCCCAGGCGTGGGCCGCAGGCGGCGTCTTCTTGCTGCTCGACGCCGCGCTCGGGCTATATGTCGACGGGCGGCGAGGATTGGTGAAATTTCATAACCCCCGGCTGCCCGACTTCTTGGACACCCTGCAACTTAAGCGCGTCCAGGTCGGCAAGGCACAGGTCGACATCGAGTTGAAGCGCTATCGAAATGACGTGGGCGTTCAGATTCTTCGGCGCAGCGGGGACGTTGAAGTGATGGTGGTTAAATGACTCTGGGCATGATTATTGTTCTGGGGATCGCGCTGCTGGCAGTGATCCTCTTTATTCTGGAGCCGGTTCCGCTGGACGTCACCGCCATGCTGGTGCTGGTCTTGCTGGTGCTGCTTGGGAAATGGACCGAGGTCAGCCCGGCCGACGCGGTCTCGGGATTCTCAAACCCGGCGACCATCACCGTGCTCTCGATGCTGATTTTGAGCGATGGGGTGCGCCGAACCGGCATGATTCAGGGCCTTGCGCGCCATATCAGCAAAATGGTCGGTGCCAGCGAGAAGAAGCAGTTACTTGCGACCTTCGCCATGGCCGGGCCGATGTCCGGGTTCCTCAATAATACCCCGGTGGTGGCACTTTTGCTGCCGCTGGTCACCGAAATGGCGCATAAAGGGCGGGTATCACCCTCCAAACTCCTGATTCCGCTGTCTTATATTTCGATGCTCGGCGGCACGCTCACGCTTATCGGAACCTCCACCAATATCATCGCCTCGAATATTTCCGCGCGTCTGCTCGGCCATAAAATCGGCATGTTTGAGATGACCGGCCTGGGGTTGATCGTGCTGGGGGTGGGGGCGGTCTATTTGTATATTGCCGCGCCGCTCCTGCTGCCCGAACATGTCAAGCCGCGCGGCAGCACCCTGGAGGGCTTCAAGGTTGTCAGCTACCTGCGCGAGCTGAAATTATGGGCCGACGCGCCCATGCTGGGGATGTCGGTGCGCGACTGGCTGGCAGAGGCCGATCTTCCCCTATCGGTCCTCGCATTGACTCGCGGAGAGGCGGTTTTTGAGCAACCTGACCGGGATCATATTCTTCGGGAAGGCGATATTTTGCTGGTCCATGCGACCGAGCAAATTCTGAAGAAAATCGAAGCTGCCGGCGGCGTTGAATTACTCGACGCGCGCAAATTCACACCTGACCAGATCATGATTTCGGGTGATTTTAATAGCCTGGCTCAGCTCGTGGTGGTTCCGGGCTCCGCACTCGAGGGGCGCACGATCCAGGAGACCAATTTCCCGGAGCGATTCGACGCCTATGTGCTCGCCCATCGCAGCCGCAGCGTGGTGACACGCGAAAATTTTGCCGACCAAACCCTTCGAAGTGGCGATACACTTTTGCTCCAAACCACCCGAAAGGGCCAGGAGCGCATGATAGCAAGCCCGGATGTGGTGCTGCTCAACTCGAGCGCGCGCCACGATTACCGGCCGGAGAAGATCCCGTACGCCATCGTCATTTTGATCGCCGTGGTCGCGCTGGCCGCGCTGAATATCTTGCCCATCATGGTCAGCGCGCTGGCCGGTGTTGTGGCGATGTTATTGACCGGAGTGGTGCGCGCCTCCGAGATGTATCAGGATATCGATTGGCGCGTGATCTTCATGCTCGCCGGCATCATCCCGCTGGGGATTGCGCTGGAGCAAACCGGGGCGGCAACTTACCTGGGCCGCGCTCTGGCCGGCAGCGGCGACCATATGCCGCCGATCTTTGTTCTGTGGCTCTTTTATATATCGACCGGGTTGATCACCGAATTTATCAGCAATAACGCCGCCGCGCTGCTCATGATCCCGGTGGCGGCGGCGACCGCCACCCAGATTGGGGCCAATGAATTCGCGTTTGTGCTGGCGGTGATGTTTGCGGCGAGCACCGCGTTTATGGGGCCGGTGGGCTATCAGACCAACCTTTTTGTCTACGGGCCGGGTGGCTATAGCGTGCGCGATTTCATCCGCATCGGCGCGCCGCTGAATCTGCTGCTCTCGGTCGTATCGGTCACGGGAATCGATTTGATCTGGGGCGTTTGAGCCGGTGGAATCGGCGCGAAATATGCGTCGATTTGGGGCGCTTGAACCCGCGCCTTTGCACTGATACGCACATATCGACGCGCGCCAGCCAATGCGCTAGCATCGCGCTCGCCACACGTATTCCCAAATTCACCCGGTTGAGCCGGGATAATTTATAGAGAGCAAAAAAGATGTCCCAAGAACACTTCCTCGTTGACGCCCAGGACGGCCGCGAGCGCTTTAAAGTGCTCAGCCTGCTGGCCAACGGGCGCAGCTATCAGATCGTTAGGGTCGAAGACACTCAGGCCAATGAGCCCGGCGCGCAAACCCTCTGCGCGCGCGCGGTGCTCTATGATACCGGCTATAGCACCGACGCCGATTATGTGCGGATTCGCCGCGACGCCGTGCGCGAGGAATGGGCGTTTTTGGAGGCGATGAATAGCCCATTATTGCCCAGGCCCATCGCGCTTTTTGAGGTCCCCATCGACCCCGAAGACCTGCCGGAGCTGGAGGATAGCGAGGAGCGCGAGGCGATGGCTGAGCAGCCTCAAACCGAGCCGGTATTGGTCTGCGATTGGCTGGAAGGGCTCACGCTTTTCGAGTGGATTCGCCGCGAGCATCCCGAGGGCTTGCCCAGTGACCAGGCGCTTGAGTTGCTGGGCGAAGTCATCGCATTTTTGCAAACCGTGCACGAGGCGCGCTATATCTATCGCGACCTCGACCCGCGCCACTTTATTATGAAACCTGCCGACGCGCAGGGCGCCAAAAAAACCGGTGAAGAAGATGACAGCCCCAAGATGACCCTGTCGCGCGTGGTCGGATTCGGCAACGCCACGCTTATCGGCGAGCGCCCCAACCAGGCGAAATTTCACTATAATGAGTCGCCCTATGTCGCCCCGGAAGTGCGCGGCGACCGCTCCGGACTGATGCTTCGCACCGGCGCCGATAGCTACGCCGTCGGCGCGCTGCTCAGCTTTATTTTGACCGGCGAGGAACCCCGCACCGTGGTCGAAAACCCGCTGGGCCAACTTGCCTACGAGCGCCTGAGCAACCTCGACCCGCCCGGGCTCGCGCTGCTGGTGGCGCGCCTGATCCAGCCGCACGGCAAGAACCGCATCGCGCGCATGGAGCGACTGGCCAAATATGCCACACGCGAAAATCTGCCGACCATGCAGACCAAGGGTTTTGGCATTCTGCTATTGCCCGCGCCATTTTCGGGCGTCGAGAACCCCAAAAATAACCGAGCTTTGCATAGCAAGTTATCCGTGGGACCTTTGATCAGCACCGTGCATATCGCCCAGGACCTCGCCGACGAGAACCCGGAAAAGGCCGGCACGGCTGACGAAAATACGTCGTATTTCGACGGTAAAATGCCGCTGTCCTGGAGCCTCGCCGCCGCCGGATTGGGGTTGGTTTCGGTGGCTGCGTTGATTTTGCTGGGCGTGATTTAAAGATATAAATATGGTTATTTGGCGAAATATTTGAGCGCCAATTCTTTTTAAAAATGAGTGATTTCAATGCCGACCAAATTTGACCTATCCCAATTCACGCGCAAGGCGCGCAAAGCGATGGCGCGCGCCCAGGAGCTCGCCACCGACCTCGAGCATCGCCACGTGGGCATCGAACATACGATGCTGGCAATGCTCGAGCAGTCCGACAGCGTGGTGGAGACGGTGCTCAAAAAACTCGGCGCCGACACCAACGCGCTGGGTCGCGGGCTGATCGCCGAATTGGAGTCGATGCCGCGAAATTATTCTCGGGGTCAGGCGCAGGTTTTCGTCGACAAACCGCTGCTCGCCGCGCTGGATATCGCGGCCGATGAGGCGAAGGCACTCGGCGATAAATTTGTGAGCACCGAGCATTTGCTGCTCGCTTTTGCGCGCGACCGCAAGAGTTATACCGGGCGTGAATTGCGGGCGATGGGAGCAAGCGTCGAGAAGTTGCGCGACGCCCTGGCGGAGGGGCGCGCCGGCAAAAAGGTGGCCCAGGCCGAGGGCGAAGTGTCTGAGATCCTTGGGAAATTCGCCGAAGACCTCACCGAGCGCGCGCGCCTGGGTGAGCTCGACCCGGTGATCGGTCGCTCGGCCGAGATTCGCCGCCTGATGCAGGTTTTGTGTCGGCGCACCAAGAATAATCCGGTGCTTATCGGGGAGCCCGGCGTGGGTAAAACCGCCATCATCGAGGGCTTGGCCCAGCGCGTGGTGGCGGGCGATGTGCCGGCCGGTTTGCAGGGAAAACGCATCATGAGCCTGGACGTCGGCGCCCTGGTCGCCGGCACAAGTTTGCGCGGGCAATTTGAGGAGCGCATGAAGGCGGTCATCAACGAGGTCGTGCAGAGCAAGGGCGATGTGATTCTATTTATCGACGAGCTCCAGCAGATCGTGGGCGCGGGCGGCGAGGGCGCCGGCGGCGCGGTGAACCTGCTCAAGCCGGCGATGGCCCGCGGCGAGATCAGCATCATGGGCACCACGACCCTGGACGAATACCGCGAGTATATCGAAAAAGACGCCGCGCTTGAGCGCCGCTTCCAGTCGATCCTGGTCGAGGAGGTCGATATCAGCGAGTGCGTGTCGATCTTGCGCGGGATCAAGCAGCAATACGAGATTCACCACGGCGTACAGATCCTCGACCAGGCGCTGATCGCGGCGGCCGAGGGCACCGACCGCTATGTGAGCGACCGGGCGCTGCCCGATAAAGCCATCGACGCGATCGACGAGGCGTGCAGCCGCCTGCGCCTTGAGATCGACTCCAAACCGGCCAAACTCGACGCGATTGAGCGCAGCATCTTGCAACTTCAGGTCGAGCGCGAGTCGCTCGCCGAGGCAACCGACCCCGAGACGATCGCTGCGCGCAGCGGCCTGGAAAATGAGATCGAAAGCCTGGAGGAAGAAGCCTCGCGCCTGCGGGTGCGCTGGGAGCTTGAGAAGGGCGCGCTCGATAAGTTGACCGAGCATAAAGAGGCGCTGGAGGCCAGCGAAAAGGAGATCCTCGACGCCCAGCGCGACGGGGAGTTGGGGCGCGCAGCCGAGCTTAAATACAGCGTATTGCCGCGCATCCACAAAGAGATCGCCGAGGCCGAGGCGAAGCTCGACGAAATCCACAAGGACGAGCGCTTGCTCAAGGATTATGTCGACGAGGTCGATATCGCTCAGGTCATCGCAAGTTGGACCGGCATCCCGACCGCGCGCATGATGGAGTCGGAGCGCGAGAAGTTGCTCAATATGCCCGACCGGCTGCGCCAGCGCGTGGTCGGCCAGGACCACGCCATCGAGGCGATCTGCAAGGCCATCTGGCGCTCGCGCGCGGGGCTGAAATCCGCGGGGCGCCCCATCGGCAACTTCATGTTCGTCGGGCCCACCGGCGTGGGTAAAACCGAACTCGCCAAGGCCCTGAGCGAGTTCCTTTTTGACAGCGAAGACTCCATGGTTCGCATCGATATGAGCGAGTATATGGAGCAGTCCAAGGTCAATACGCTCATCGGCTCGGCGCGCGGGTATGTTGGCAGCCAGGAGGGCGGTATTTTGACCGAGGCGGTGCGCCTGAAACCCTATTCGGTCGTACTCTTCGACGAGGCCGAAAAGGCGCATCCCGACGTCTTCAATATCCTCTTGCAGGTGATGGACGAGGGGCGCCTAAGCGATAGCCAGGGGCGCGTGGTCGACTTCTCGAATACGCTGATTATTTTGACCTCCAATGTCGGCAGCCGCGAGATCATGGACCTCACCGGCAAGGTCGCCCAGGAGGAGTTGAGCGATGCGGTCGGCGAGATTCTCAAAGATCATTTTAAACCGGAGTTTTTGAATCGTCTGGACGCGCCGATCACCTTCCAGGCGCTCAGCCGCGAGTCGATTCGCCTGATCGTCGATATCCAGGAGCGCGGGCTGCGCAAGCTCTTGGCCCAGCAGAAGATCGGCATCGAGCTCAGCGATGCGGCGCGCGATTTTCTGGCCGAAGAGGGCTATGAGCCCGAGTACGGCGCGCGCCCGCTCAAGCGCGCCTTCGGCAAGTTTATCCACGACCCGCTGTCGATCGAAATCCTGGAAGGGCGCTTCGGCGAGGGCGACCAGATTCGGGTCGACGTGGCCGAGGATGGCGAAGAGTTGATGTTTAATAAGGTTGGCAAAGCCTGATGCGCCGCGCCCCCGAGGCTTAGCGCCGGCGCCGCCAGAGGATACCCAGGCCAAAAGCGCCCAGTAGCATCAAGCTTGCGGGGGCTTCGTCCTGCACCGGCGAGCTTGAGCAGGCGCAACCTTCGGATCGCAGATAAATATGTTGCGGTTCGTCGGTTGCGGCCGGGTCGAGCGGCTTTTCGTCGCGCCCGTCGGGCTCGGCGATATCGACCGGGCTTTCGAAGGTATCGGATTCGGTCTGGGCGATATCCGGCGGCGCATCCGCGGCGTCCGGGCTGGCGGTATCCTCCGGGTATCCGGCGTCGGATTCAGGGCGGTCGACGCATTCCCCCGCCCCCTCACAGGCCTGCCCGCTCGGGCAAACCATTCCGACACAGGGGTCCAATACCGCGCTCTCACAGATATAATTTTGATAACAAGTCCCGCGGCTTCCGGCGTCGGGGTTTAGGCAGCGGAGTGTGATGTCGACGCAGAATTTTTGGCTCACCCCCATACACTTTTGGTCGCTCTCGCAGTGCCCGTCGGACGAACAGGGGGTCGCGCAGACTCCGCCTCCCTCGCCGTCGGGATAGCATTGCTCGCCGGGCTCGCATGAGTCGGAGTCCGCGCAAGCGCCGCTGCTGGCGAACCCGCCCTGCTTGGCAAATTGGAAGCAACGGGCGTCCTCCGGGCAACTTGTGTCGGCAGCGCAGGCTATCAGGCAGGCGCCGTCCACGCATAAGCCGTCGGTGCCGCAGTCGATATTTGAGCGGCATCGCCGGCAGACCGCGCACGAGGTGACGCATTGATTATGCGCGTCGCATTGAAAGCCGGGCTCGCAATCCTGGTCGTCGCTGCAACTTGGCACGACGCACGCGCCGCTTGAGAGGTCGCACTGTTGCCAGGCGGCGCAATCATCATCCTCGGCGCATTCCCGCGTCTCACATTGGCCAGCGGTGCAGACCTGGTTGGGCCCGCAGTCGCTCGCCTGGGTGCAGGCGCAGGTGTCGCTCGGGTAGAGTGCGCAGACCCCGTCGATATCGTCCTGGGTGAGGCTGCGCATATCGGTGCCGCCCTCGTAAATGGCGCTCATCGTGGCGCCTTGCGCACCGCTATGGTCCAGGCCCAGGTTATGGCCGATCTCATGGGTCGCGATGCTCGCTAGGTCGGTGCACCCGCTGCCGCCGTCGCAGAAGTCGAAGGTGACGCCGTTGAAGAGGATGGGGGCCTTATAAACCGTACAATCCGTGTTGAGGTAAATGATGGTGACCGCGATGAGCTGTTCGGCGCTGCCGAGCTGGGTCGGCCAGCGATTTTCCTCAAAAGAGAGCACGACCTTGTCGGTGATATTCTCGGCGGGCAAGGAGGTTTGCCCGGCATAATTCGCCGAAAACGCGGAGCAACAGGGTGCCTCCCAGGCATTAAACGCGCGCCCTATGATCGCCTCAACGCTCTGAATCGGCAGGTCATCGGAGCCGAGCTCATGGATATAATATTGCAGGGGCAGACGATCTTGGCTCCACCGCGAGCCGTTGGGACATAGCGCCTGAAAGTTGAACGTATAGGCGAAGGCCGGTTGGGTGATAAAAAATCCCGCCAAAACCACGAGCATGGCGAAGATGGCTGAGCGTGTGATGCGCATAGGTGTCCTATTTGATGAAATAATCGGTCGTGGTGCATCCGCACAATAAAAAAGCCGCCGGTCGCTGCCAGCGGCTTTCTTATTTGCGATGCGCGCGACGCCTCAGCGCTTGCGCCGCCAGAGGATGCCCAGGCCAAACGCGCCCAGGAGCATCAGGCTGCCCGGGATGTCGTCCTGCATCGGGGTGCTTGCGCACCCGCAATAACTATAGGCGCCGTCTCCGTCGGCTTCTTCCTGGGTCTGGTCAATGGTTTTATCGCCCGCGTCGGCTTGGTCGCCTGCGTCGGCTTGATTGCCGGCGTCGGCTTGATTGCCGGCGTCGGGATGGTCGGGGTCATGGGGGCCCGAGTCTTCGCCGCCCGTATCGGGCAGTGCGCCGGCATCGGGGGTGTTGGGATCGGGATCGGGATCGGGATTGGAAGAGCCGTCGTCCACGCACGTTCCCTGGCGGCAGGTTTCGCCCGACGGGCACGCGATACCATCGCAGGGATCGGTGGGGTCCGGCTCGCCCAGCACGCACGCTTTGCTACCGCCCTGCAACGTCTCGCAGGTTGCATTATCGCCGCAATCGGCGTCGCTGGTGCACGAGCAGGAACAATAGCCTTCGGTGGCCGAGGTTCCGACGCAGATATCGTTGGCACTGGTGCAATCATTGCTTGTCTGGGAGCAATAATTACCCAGCCCGTTGCACGCGCCGCCGGGGGTCGGGCCGGTGCCCGAGTCAGCATGGCACACATAGTCTGCCGGGCAGATTTCACCGCTGCTCGCCGCGTCCGGGTTCAGGCAGAGTTGGTAGGTGTCGACGCAAACGTTGATGCCAAGATTCTGGCATGACTGGCCGCTTGCGCAGTTTGCGTCCGAGGAGCAAAGGGTCACGCAGATATTGCCGCCCTGTCCGTCTCCGACGCATTCCTCACCCGACACGCACGAAGATGTTGAGGTGCACGAGCCGCTGCTTGACGGCGCGCTGGGCACCAGGAAGCACTCGGAGTCGCCGGGGCAGGCGCCGTCGGCGCTGCAACTGGTCAGGCATTTTCCGCTGGTCGCATTTTCCGAAAGCGCCGCGCAATACGCGCCGCCGCCGCCGCATTCTTCCTGGGTTGTGCACGTGCGGCAGGTCGGGCAGTCGCTGACGCAATGGTTGGTGCTGTCGCAGATATAGCCGCTGGCGCAGTTGCTATCCGAGGTGCAGGTCGGCGCCCCGCACTGCCCGGTTTGCACGTTGCATGTCTTGCCAAGCGGGCACATGCCATCGTTGGTGCACGGAGCGACTTCGCATTGCCCATTATTGCAGACCTGGCCGGCGTTGCAGTCGCTATTGCGACTGCATGAGCAGGTGTCCGGGTAAAGCGAACATACCCCGGCGATATCATCTGAGGAGAGCGTTCGTGCGCTGGTGCCGCCGCTATAGGCATAAAACATCGTGGCGTCCTGGTGGTTGCTATGGTCCAGCCCCAGGTTATGCCCGATCTCATGGGTCGCGATGCTCTGCAGGTCGGTGCAGTTATTGCCGCTTGAGCAGAAGTTAAAGCCCACGGCGTTGAAGAGAATCGGTGCCGAATAAATGGTGCAGTCTGAGTAGCCCTGAAAGAGGGTGACGGCGATGGTCTGGTTGACGTTGCCCATCTGGGTGGGCCAGTTCGTCTCCTGAAAAGAGAGCACCACGGATTCGCCGGAATTCAGCGCGGTCGCCGTCGTTGTGCCCTGGTAGGTGGCCGAAAAGCTCGAACAGCACGGCGCCGCCCAGGCACCGAAGGAGTCGCTCATGATCTGCGTGAGCGTATTCATCGGCACGGTGCTCGAGCCGTTATGGTTGATATAATAATTGAGCGGCTGGCGACTCGCACTCCAGGTGCTGCCGTTGGGGCATTGTCGCGAGCTGATGACCTGATAGCTAAATGCGCTGGGGGCAATCAGCAGGCCCATCAGCACCGTGCAAAGGGCCAGGGTGTGGCGAAGAAGATTTATATTCGGGAATTTTCCTAACATTATTGGCCTCCCTTGATGCCCGCAATCAGGGCTTCCAATTCGGCGACGAAGGAGTCATAGGCGCGAGTTTCGGTGGGAAGTTTCACAATCTGGCCGGGAGCCTGGGCCGCGGGGAGCGGGAGTTTCGCGTGCTTCGAGGGCTGGAGCAAAATGCCCAGGTCACTGAAATCGCGCGAGACCAATTTGCCCTGGGCGGTGGGAAAGATCGAAAACTTCGACTGCCCCATCGCCGACAGCGCCACCACGCCGTCCGTCCCGCGGTGCAAGAAGATGATGACCTCTTCGCCCTTCTCGAAATTCGGGTCGCCCGGGATCGCGCTGGTGATGCCCTTATGCGTGCCGCGCCACTGCTGAATCGTGAC
>Ga0209075_1001265_pt1 | contig 24040 bp, 17 predicted proteins | sample Stecom2011_FD_187523 | JGI IMG/M metagenome (GOLD analysis project Ga0209075, IMG submission 187523) | Agricultural soil microbial communities from Utah to study Nitrogen management - Steer compost 2011 (SPAdes) (version 2) | ecosystem: Environmental > Terrestrial > Soil > Agricultural land...
TGGAGTGGCTATATGGTTTTCCATTGCTTATTTTGCCAATGCCAAGATGATAAATCTTGCAGCGGGTTCCAAAACCTTGGAACGCCGTGACAATATGCGGGTATATAATTTAACTGAAAACCTATGCATGAGCGTTGGAATGCCCATGCCAAAACTTCGAGTAGTAAACAGTCCAGCGCTAAATGCATTTGCTAGCGGGCTAAAAGAAAAAAACTATACCGTTACGCTAACTACTGGTATTATTGAAACCCTAAACGATGAAGAACTAGAAGGTGTAATTGCACATGAATTGATGCACATACGTAACAAAGACGTGCGTCTATTGGTGATTTCAATAATCTTTGTTGGGATTTTTTCATTCCTAGCTCAAATGGCTTTCAGAACCTTTCTCTATGGTGGAATGGGCGGTCGGTCCAATCGTAGAGATGACAAAGGTGGTGGCGGCGGAGCAATCCTCGTTATCATGATAATTGTAGCTGTAGCTTACTTTTTATCTATTATATTTAAACTCGCACTAAGCAGAAAAAGAGAATATCTTGCCGATAGTGGTGCAGCAGAACTAACTCGCAAACCTTGGGCATTAGCTTCTGCACTTCGAAAAATCTCTGGTAACTCCAATATTGAGTCGATTAAAAACGAAGACGTAAAAGAAATGTTTATAGACAATAGTCCAGATAAGGATGCTAAGAAAAGCTCTAACTTTATGAGTACTTTGAATAGCTATTTTAGCACCCACCCTCCTATCGAAAAGCGTATTCAGTTTTTAGAGCAGTTGTAACCATCAAATAAGCAATTTATCTTAACTTTTTCGACAGTCTTTCTCTTAAAAAAATAACTGTTCTATACGTATGGAGCTTCCGATAAACCACTAATTAGGTCCAACCATGGGAATCAACTTAAAAGAATCCATTAAGAAATTTCCTACTACAGAAATGTTGTCCAGTATTCACCAAAACTACCGAGCTGCGTAAATACTTCACGAAGAATTAGAAAAGTAGAAATGCGAAAAACCTCAAAAAGGAACTGAATTTAGAAGGGTTATTGGAAATTAAAACCTCATAGCATTTTTACTTTTTGCTGTAAATATTACACATAGTATTAAAATCAGATCGTCAGAATTTCTATTTGGAAAAAGACGATTTGATTTATTTAACACTATTCTTGCGAGGTGGTTAGTATATACTCCTCATTTTCTATCCTCTTAAAACAAAGCTTTCTCTACTATGTTGTTTTCAGCCTTTTTACCAAACGGTTTAAAAGGATTTTATAAAGTGGCAGAAAGAAAATACTACTGATTAATACTTTGAAGAAATAATCTACCGTTGCTATTTCCACCCAGTTCTTCGCTAGGTAAACATCAGATGTTTTGTAAAAAGCAATAAAGAAGAAGGCATAAGTATCTATCAAATTCCCCATAAGCGTGGAAGCAACTGGTGCATACCACCAAGTTTTGCTTTGACGTAGGCGATTAAATATATTAACGTCGATTAATTGACCAATTACATACGCTGCAAAACTGGCAATGGCAATCCGGGCTACAAATAAATCGAAACTAAACAATTGGTCTACGCCCAGCCAAGTACCGCCTCTAAATCCGTTGGTGATCAAATAAGAAACCACCAAGGCAGGAAACATCGCATAAAGTATCACTTTTCTACCAATTTGTGCGCCCAGAAGTCGAACTGTCAAATCGGTGGCCAGAAATATAAATGGAAAAGTAAATGCGCCCCAAGTGGCTTTGAATCCAAAAATGTTAATCGGAAACTGAACCAAATAATTACTGGCAGCAACAATAAGAATATGAAAGCTGGCCAATAATATGGACAGCCTGTATTTTTTAAAAGTAAGCATATAAGATTTCTTAGTTTTTTAATGTGGGAGAATTTCGAACCACGGTTACCTAATTAGCTGTTATTTTTTCAAGCTGGCAAGTATACGGAATTAAATTGTTCTTTGAAGTTCATTAATCCACAACTAATTGGAATTAAATAGCTAGGTTTTTGACTATCTTTCGAATTAAAGCTTTTGTACTTCCATTACTAAAAATAACAAATCAATTGCCATAAAGTATCCTAAAGCTTTAAAAAATGTCATTGTAGCAACGTTTATATTTTATTGATAAATTTAAATATCTGCGGGAGACTCTACACATTCATCTGCTATCTTTTTTATTGATTTTGGAGTTTTATTTACTCATATGACAAAAACGGATATACAAACATAATTTATCCGAAGTTTTGAATCTAAAACTACACTTCTGAATGCTATCCTAAGAAATTACCGCAGTGGCTTCATGAATATTTTACTCACTTCTACTTAAATGATTTCTATAGGGCGACAAGCTCCACTTCTAAGAACTGTCGTTCATCGGAGGATAGATTTATTTTTTGACAATACTAATTCTAGTAAGTGAGGATAAATAGCATAGCAACCTTGGATTTATCAATAAAAACTATAGGATATATGTCAATTATGTGCAAATTTGTGCGAAGATAACTTTTAATATAAATAACCTGAATTATGAGAAAACTTGTTCTGCTCCTCGTTATGTTGAGCACCACTTTTGTTTATGCAAACGAAGGAATGTGGTTCTTAATGCATATCGAAAGGCTCAACCAGCGCGACATGGAAAAAATGGGCTTACAGCTCACCGCGGAAGAAATTTATAGCATTAACAACAGTAGCATAAAAGATGCTATCGTACAATTTGGTGGTGGATGTACTGCCGAGATCGTATCGTCTACTGGGTTGGTTCTTACTAACCACCACTGTGGATATGGAAATATCGCACAATTATCTACTCCAGAAAACGACCATTTAAACGATGGATTTTGGGCTGCAGATAAATCTGAAGAGCTAAAACCAGATAATCTTTCGGTACGTTTCTTCGTACGAATGGATGATGTAACAAAGCGAATTTTGTCGAAATTAAACGACGATATGAGCGAAGAAGAGCGAGGAAAAGCTATTCAACGTGAAAGTGCTAAAATAGAGCAAGAGAATAACGAAGACGGGAAGTATACGGTTTCGGTAAAGTCTTTCTATAGCGGTAATGAATTCTATTACTTTGTATACCAAGATTACGAAGATGTTCGCTTAGTAGGTACCCCACCGCAAAGCATTGGTAAATTTGGAGGCGACACCGATAACTGGGAGTGGCCACGTCACACAGGAGATTTCGCTTTGTTCCGCGTTTATGCTGATAAAGACGGTAATCCTGCACCATACTCCGCAGAGAACGTACCGTTGGAACCAAGACAACATCTTAACATCAGCCTTAACGGACATAAAGAAGGAGATTTTGCTATGATTCTTGGCTATCCAGGACGCACCAATCGTTGGATGCCATCGGCTGGAATTTCACAAAACGTTGAGTATGCATATCCAGCTTGGGTAGAAGGCTCTAAAGTAGCAATGGACGTGCTTAAATCCTACATGGATGAGAATAGAGAAATTCAGTTAGACTACGCTTCTAAGTATGCTGGAATTGCAAACTACTGGAAGAACCGCCAAGGAATGATCGATGCACTTAAAGAACATCAAACTGCTGCTACTAAGGCAGAAGCAGAAAAGAAGTTCATCAAATGGGCAAACAAACGTAAGAACAGAAAAACCTATGCAGAGGTAATGCCTACGATTTATGAGTATTATGCTGCTACGAACGAAAAGTCACGTCACAACAACTATTTGATGGGCGGTTTGCTACGTGCTAGTGCTCTTGCACCTTTACCTTACGTTATAGGAAGCGGAATTAACCAATACCTAGAACAAAACGAAAAAGGACAAGAAGCTATGCTTCCACGACTTAAAGAAGGAGTAGATTCTCGTTACGATAAACTTCATATGAATGTGGAGCAAGCAGTTCTTGCTGCGCAACTAAACCTATACTATGCTAAAGGTGGAAAAGACTTAATTTCTCCATACGTAGCAGAATTAGGTAAAAAGGAAAATGGGGACTTCACCAACTATATTGCCGAAGCATTTAAAACAAGTATTTTCCGTTCCAAAGAATCGGCAAGCGAATTTTTAGACAATCCTGATAAGGAGAAGTTAGACAACGATCCACTATTTAAATTGTCTTCTGCACTGTTAGATCATTACAGAGCACAAACCGATGAGGAAAAAGCACAAGAAGCAAAATTCCAAAAGGCTTTCCGTTTGATGACCAAAGGAATGCGTGAAGCAAATCCAAAGGAAAAATATTATCCAGATGCTAACAGCACTCTGCGTTTGTCTTATGGAACGGTACGTGCACTACCTGAAGATCCTTTGAATGCAGATGCAAAAATCAATAACTACACTACTCTAGATGCTACTATTGCTAAATATGTTCCTGAAGATGAGGAATTCGATATGCCAGAAAAACAAATCGAACTGAATAAAGCAAGAGATTACGGACAGTATGCAAACGAAGATGGCGAATTGGTAGTAAACTTCTTAACCGACCACGATATTACAGGAGGAAACTCTGGTTCACCAGTGCTTAACGCAAACGGAGAGCTTATCGGAATCGCCTTCGACGGAAATATCGAAGCAATGGCAGGTGACGTTATTTTTGATCCAGAATTACAACGTGCTATAAACGTAGATATACGTTACGTACTATTTGTAATTGATAAACTTGCTGGTGCTACCCACATCATCGATGAGTTTACTATTATAAAAGACTAAACATAAATAGATTTTCTATTACAAATCGCGCCTGTTGCGTTGCAACAGGCGCGATTGTTTTTTATAAGCTTTTTGAACTTATTAACTTTCTGGAAGCCGACCAACAGTATATGTTTCAGTAAAGTAGTTTAAATATTCATTGATATAACTTCCTAAATAATAAGGTAAATTCATCAAATAGAATTGTTTTCCTGTTGGAGTCGTTGCGGGATGAATAGAAAACTCCCCTCCATAAATTCTTATTGCATAGGGATGATTAGTAGCTTCCATATATTGATGTAGAGATCTTAGTTTTCCAACAGCACCAGACTTGACTTCTATAGGTATTAAATACTGTTGATATTGAAAAACAAGATCTACTTCAGCTTGTGAAGTTCGTTTTTGTCGTACCCAAAAATGAGGTTTATTTCTACTCAACTCATCTAATGATAGTAATTCCTGAGTAATTATATGTGGCAATAAAGCTCCTTTAAAAGAAGTGCTGAGATCCTTTACCTCTATTAACTGTGCTTGTATGTTTAAGTTATGATTTAAAATTCCAGTATCAAGAAATTGGATTCGTGGACTTTTCCTATAGTCTGTAATAATAGGGACTTCAGTTCGAGTAGTAGGATAAATTAACTGTATAACTTTGGCAGCATCTAAAGAACGAAAACTATCCCCAACCTCTCTAGAACCATATTCTGATTGACCGAAACGATTAAAAGTAATTCGTTGATCTATATAGCTAGGAGCTGTGGTTAAAATATGATGCATAACTCTTTGTTCCGTTACACTTTTAGCATACTTCAAAACATCATCTCTATAGCTAGCCCAAATACTTTCATAAATATTGGTCAATGACGTAATGTCTTTATAATTAACATAAGAAAACACCACTTCTGGCATTCCACCAACTAAAGCATATTCATGAAAAAGATCCATGATAACTGTATGAACTACATTGCTGATAGGCACCTTTTTCAACCTCTCTAAAACTGCTTCTTTTCCTTTAGCTTTTAAAAACTCTTGAAAATTAAGTGGATGAAGATATAGATATTGCACTCTACCTACTGGAAAATGTTGTACTTTATTTATCACATGTTCCAATAATGAGCCTGCAGCAATAACATGTAAGTCAGGAAAATCCTCATAAAAATAGCGAAGTTGTCCAATTGCTTGTTCCACCTCTTGAATTTCATCTATAAATAAGAGGGTTTCTGATAACTCATCCTTAGTAAGGCTATAAGTTAACAGCAAATTATCGACAATAGAAGAAATCTCATCTAATTCAGTGAAAACACGAGCATCTTTGGGTCTTTCAAGATTGAGAATAATAACATTTTTATACTCTTGCGAAAACTTATTTACTAAAGTACTTTTACCTACCTGCCTTGCACCTCTTATTATTAGAGGTTTACGAAGTTCTGATACTTTCCAAACCCTAAGGTATTCGATTGATTTTCTATAGATATATGATTTCATTTGTCACAAATATGGGGTAAATTATTCATTATTTTGTAACAAAGATAGGGTAAGTTGCTCGATGTTTTGTAACAAAGATAGGGTAAATAAAAACCAGCCCTGTTATAAAATGCACGTTAAGTGTAATTATATACGCTATTTTGTAGTATTACACCAGCAAGCCTGGCCCAAGTTTGCAACTCACACCTATCCTTTCCTACTTCGGATCCTTATACTTCTCATACATCGATCCAAAATGAGACTTTATAAATTGCTCATACGGGATTTCCTCTTGTTTAACAAAACCTTTTTTCTTCAACTTTCCTTCCGAAACCAAATCTACTACTGTCGAAATACTACAGGCTGTAGTCCAACTTATTGCGCGCCAATCTTTCCCATCGATTTCTACATTTCTGTAGGACTCCGAAAATTCTTTTCTTCTTAGCTGACCATCTATTTTTCCTTCTACTGCGGCATATACCAAAACGATATCATCATCGACTAACGGAAGGGCATTATTTAAAATATCTTTTGCCAGTTTTCTGTCATTCTTCATCTGTAAATCATAGAGAAATAATTTCATTCCGTCTCTATGTCCTGGATATCGAATGGTTTTATAATTCAAGGTATCCACTTTTCCTTCTAGCGTTTCACACATAGTTCCTAAACCACCAGAAGTTAAGAATGCCTCATATGGTCGACCGTTGAGGTTAATCGACTCCACATCTTCTAATGAACTAAGCATTTTACGTTCCTTATTATGAATTACCTCAGCATCGTTTAGATATTCATTTATAACGCCCTCTGCACTCCATGTAAAGCTGTAGCCTAATTGTCCCATAGGATGTAATGGTAAAGCTCCTACTCTTAGTTTAACCGAACGTATATCGGAGAATTGACTATATAGCCCTGCTCCTAATATACCAATGAAACCTGGTGCTAATCCACATTGTGGTGCTAAGACAGAAGAGCTTTCTTCCGCCATTTCTTGAATTGCATGCAGTGTAGGCACATCTTCAGTTAAGTCGAAATAGTGTACACCTAATTCCACCGCAGTCTGTGCCACTTTTATATTTAGAAAATACGGCAGACAAGAGACTACTGCATCTTTATCCTTCAAAAACTCTCGAAGGCTTTTATCGTCCGAGACATCTCCAACAACTACTTTAAAAGGAAATTCTTCTTTAGATTCTGATTGATCCATTCCTACTACTTCATACTTCGAGCTAAGTAAAGTTGCAACCAAACTACCTACTTTACCTAGTCCTAAAACCGCTATCTTTTTTATCATTCTATTTTTGTTTTTTATTTGGTGGAAAAAGATAGGTGTTTTAAGATATAGTAGCAATGAAAAGTGAGGGAGATTGTTGGTGTTGTAAATTGTGAACGTGTAAAACTGCAAATATGCGAATTTGCTGATTTGTGAATTTGCTTTTTCCTCTTAGCGTAGGTTTTTGTTTAATCGGTTAATCGATTAGTCGCTCACAGGTTCGCTGGTTTAGCTGATAAACTATTGGAGGACTCCCGACTACCTTTCAACGACGCTCAGGGCAAGCGCTCAATGCCCAACAACATTTCTGAAATTTCAATTTTATTTAGTAACCTGTATGACTTCTATCAGTTAAGTCTTTTAACAACTCATAAAGCTCTATATAATCTGGATGATAAATAAGATGATCTTCTATCTTAGTAGATTGATTTAACACCTCTCTTTTATTATCGTACACTTTTACACGAATAGAAGGATTGTCTGTTATGAGAGGCTCGGTATCTTTAGCACCTACAATGATATCTTCATTTTTATCGATGTAAAACTTATTGATATATTCAATTAAACCATTGCTTATCCTTTGTGACTCTATTTTTCTTTCTTCTTTAAAAATAATTGCTCCATTATAACTTATGAGCGTATCACTTATATGGAAAATGTATTTATTAGCATATAAATTATCCCAATATTCCAAGATAACGTTATCTACATTATTTGACAATTTCAATTTTAAGGTATCCCCAGCCTCTGTTAATAAAATATCACTCTCCAAGTTTAAAGGCGATTCGGATACGATATCATTTCTGCTGTTCTTACAAGAAGCTATGATAACAATGAATGTAAGCGAAAAAATAAATTTAATTGTGTTCCTAAGAATCATTACTAGTAGGCTTTTATATCATATTTGAAGTTTTATAAATATTAAATATACAAACTTTACTGACCTAAATGTTGATCCTATGGAACTATGGCGTTAGTAAATAATAGCCAAGCCTCGCTTTTCGACAACGTTTAAGTGCTAAGCAAAATCGAAGTGCAATGTCCGTATTAGTTTTGGCCACTGAGCGAAGTCCAAGGGAGCTTTAATATACATTGATGTCGGATTCTGAGTGAAGTCCAAGGGTTACTCCTCATAATACGTTTCTCCTTCATAAATACGCTCTGCTAGTTTTACACTATCGATATTATCTTTATAAAATCTAAGACCGTTTGCTAAACCCATCAAAAACTGTTTAGCTTCAGCTTCATCACCACTGAGCGACGGATAGGCAAATCTGAAAAATATATTCTCGTGAATTACATCTAATATATAAAGCTTATTTCCGTGTAGATTACTGGACTCATATACGGTATGTTCTTTCCATAATTCAGATTTATGATCTAACTCTTTAGGAATTGTATAATTCCAAAACATATAATAATTCCCATTATTCTCTTCAATTGAGTTTTCAAAACAATCTATCTCTACATAAGTATTGGTAAGCTTAGATAGGACATCCAGCTCATTATTTTTAAAAAATGCGAAAGTCTCTTCTACACTTTTATTTGGTGGTCGTAAGCTTCTACGTAGAATAAAGGAATTGTCATCGACTTTTATCTTTGGAAGGAAATAAGCAGAAATTTTCCCTTCTATTTCCAAAGTATAACTATTAGCTCCAGCATTCAAAAGCAACATATGGCCATTTTTAATATCCACTCCTCCTCCATACTCCGTTTCTTTGAAAGATTCGTGATCTACCATAAGATTAAACTTACTATCCTCTTGATAGTAAAACTTAGCCATTGGAATTCTATTCCCTTCAAATATTTTTACGAAGTAATAGGAACCATAATAGGCTGAGCCATCAGGTCTAGTAGAAAATATGCGTTTCTGTTCATCTTCCCACTGATACACAGAATAAGTAGTGTAGTCTTCTCTTATTTCCCAAGTCTGCTTTTCAGGATTGAAAATATAGTAGTTATACCAAATAGATTTTCCAGAGCTTCTAGGCACCTGGAAGTCGAGATACCCGTCTTCGTTATAATCTCCAAAACTGAAACCAATTTCTCCAAAGCCAAAACCATCTTCTATATCATGTACAGTACCTATATCTTTCCCATTATAATAAAAAATCAAAGACTTCACTCCTCCAAAGTATCTATCATTAGAGGAGTCGAATGTCAGTTCATCATCCCAAATCGCTTTAACTTTATAATTATCGGATATTTTATATTCCCCAGATTCACTGATTTTTATATGAATACTTTTGAAGTCTTCACTAATCTCAGCCATATTGTACTGGGAATATCCAACAATAGGCAATAGAATTAATAGCAATAACGAAGAGAAGTAGTTTTTGTTCATTTAAAGTGACTTTAATAACTTTTACAAGATAAGACTTTATAATGTGTCTTAACATTTTCTAAATGTAAATAAGTACTATAAAACCTTATTTCTCTATTCTCTCAACTATTCTAATTAAAAACCCAATCCACCTTAACTTAGCAACTAATCTCTTATTACCCAACACTATTTACTCATACCGTTTCCTATACACCAAATAAAACACCGATGGAATAATAGTTAAGGATAACAGCGTACAAATCAGCAAGCCGCCTACAATCATAATCGCTAAGGGTTTTTGAATCTCCGAGCCCATTCCTTGCGATAATGCCGCGGGGAGTAAGCCCATAGATCCCATAAGAGCAATCATTACTATTGGTCGAATTCTGCTATATACCGCTGCGTGGATTGCTTCTCGGAAGCCCATTCGCTTTAATAGATTTTCTTTCATCACCCCTATCAATATAATTCCATCGATGGTGGCAACGCCAAAGAGAATGATGAATCCGATTCCTGCAGAGATTCCAAAAATGGTATTGGTTAGCCATAATGAGAGGAATCCGCCAATAAATGCAAATGGTAAAGTAAGCGAGGAAATTAATACATCGGTGGTATTACCAAAGTTTAAATACAGTAGAAATAAAATTAACAATAGGGATACAGGCACCACCGTAGCCAATCTTTTTGTTGCTCTATCTTTACTTTCAAATTCTCCTGCCCATTCCATTTTATTGTAACTTGGCAAGTCCACTTCTGCTGCTACTTTTTCTCTGGCTTCGGCTATCGTAGATCCTAAATCTCGACCTTCTATACTAAAGCCTATCCCTATATAACGACTATTTCCTTCGCGATAAATAAACGCTGGACCTGTATGGTAATCTATGGTTGCGATTTCCTTTAATGGTACTTTTTCTCCTTGCATCGCTGGTACAAGAATTTCTCCTATAGATTCAGCTGATTCACGGAATTTTTTCTTGTATCGTAATTGGATATCAAACACGCGTTCATCTTCGTAGAACTGCGAAGCTGCTTGGCCGCCAATGGCCATTTCTATTATGCTTTGTGCATCGGAGGTAGTTACTCCGTATCTTGCGAGTTTGTGATCGTGTAATTGAATACGCAACTCTGGCAAACCTATATTTTTATAAATATTTAGATCTGTGATACCATCCACATCTTTAATACTAGATGCTACTTGCGAAGCAGCATCTTCTAATTGAAATAAGTCGTCCCCGAAAATCTTAATAACCAAGGCACTTTTTACACCAGCCACATATTCTTCTACGTTATCTTGAATAGGTTGCGAAAAGCCAAAGCCTATGCCGGGATATCCGTTCATTTTATCTCGTAATTCTTTAAGAATAACATCTTGCGAAACGTTTCGATTCCATTCATTTGTAGGCTTTAGTTCGATATGAAATTCGATATTAAAAAAGCCAGTAGGATCCGTTCCATCATTTGGTCTCCCGGTTTGCGTCAGAACAAAATCCACCTCTTCTATACTTCGAATGTCTGCTTTAATCTCTTCTGATAATCTTACCGATTCTTTTAAGTTTATACTATTTGGTAATGTGGCGCGAACATAAATTGCTCCTTCATTTAGGTTAGGTAAGAATTCAGAGCCATAGTTAGAAAATTTAACGCCACATATAGCAAGTAAAATTATAAACCCACCAATTACCCAACGCATATGTTTAAACGTCCAGATATGCAGTTTGTAGAGGTTATCTCTAAAAAATCTGGTTACCGCATTCTCTTTTTCCGACACGCCTTTTCGTAATAATACTTTACACATCGCTGGCACATAAGTTAAACTTAAAAGTAAGGATCCTATTAAGGCATAACCTAATGTATAAGCTAGTGGAGAGAACATTTTCCCTTCTACCTTTTGGAAAGAGAAAATAGGCATCAACGCAACAATCAAAATAAATAGCGCAAAGAAAATAGGTGTAGCTACTTTCCCTACCCCTTTACGGATGACACCCAGTTTCGAACTTTTAATAAAACGCTCCTCTCCTATTTCATTAGAACGTCGTTGCAAGGAAACAAAAACTTGTTCTACAATTACCAAAGTACCTTCTAGCAAAAGACCAAAGTCTAAAGCACCCATAGATATCAAGTTCGCAGGCAAACCTTGAATACGTAATGCGGTAATGGCAAATAAGAAAGATAACGGAATTACAGAAGCCACAATTAAAGTGGTACGCCAATTATAAAGGAAAATGAACACTATAAAAGAAACCAACACCACCCCCGTTACCAAATTATGGGTTACCGTGCTAACCGTTGTTTCTACCAAATCCGTTCGGTCTATAAAGGGTTTAATCTTTACATTATCGGGTAATATTCTATCGTTTAGTTCCTCTATACGATCTTTTAAATCGGCAATAACGATGTTTGGATTTTCTCCTCGCAACATGACTACAATTCCTTGTACCACATCGGAGTCATCGTCCAGACTAACATGACCCAATCTTGGCTTTGCACCAATATGCACTTCGGCCACATGTTTAATCAATACCGGTGCATTTCCTTTTACATCTATTAAAATATTTTCTATATCCTCTAACCTATCCAACAAGCCAACACCGCGCACTACATAGGCTTGATTTCCTTTGTCTATAATATCGCCACCTACATTCACATTGCTCTTAGAAACCGCTTCGTAGACTTCTAGTGGAGATAAGCCATAATGTTTAAGCTTTGTGGGATTTATTTCTATCTCGTATACTTTTTCCTCTCCTCCAAAACTTACAATATCTGCCACTCCGGGTACAGAAAGCAATTCTCGTTCTACTACCCATTCTTGAATGGCGGCCACTTCACTTATTGGTAAATCACTATCTAGCACATATCTAAATATCTCGCCCGTTGCACCAGAAGGAGGCTCTATTTCGGCATCGGCACCCTCGGGTAGATCGATGTTTTGTAAACGATTGGAAGCATATTGTTGTGCATAAAAATCATCGGATTTATCGTCGAACAATACCGTCACTACACTCAATCCAAATAATGAAGTAGAACGAACCTCTGTTTTCCCAGGAATCGTATTCATTTCTCTCATCATGGGAAGCGTGATGAATTTCTCCACTTCCTCGGCACTTCGCCCAGGCCATTGGGTAATGATTCGTGCACGGGTATTGGTTACATCTGGAAATGCCTCGATGGGTATTTTCATATAACTATTAATTCCCGTAACGAGAAGCACCGCCGTTATAAAGAAAATAAACGTACTGTTCTTTAAAGAAAAGGCAACGATATTATTTACAAAATTCCGCATAGGTTTAGTCTAGCTCGTTTAAGTGGTTATAAAGCAACAATTGATTCTTCATTACATACTTTTCTGAAGTCTTTGCTGTTTCATGGAAGTAAGTGAATTCTGGATCTTGCGCTACTGGTTTTATTTCTATTACTCGCAAATCGCAAGCATCGGTGTACAAAACAATCTTATACTCATTATCATCGAAGATTACCGCCTCGGTTTTCACCGCATTAACCACTTCCGTAGATTCGCTCTCCAGCCATACGTCGACTAAAGATCCTGGAATTAATTTCTGTTCTTTATTATCCATTGGGATTCGTGCTTTAAGCACTTGTTCCTCTGCATCGAAAACCTGTGCAATAGACGCTACTTCTCCATGAAGAATTTCTCCAGGATAGGCTATAGCTTCTATTTTCGCTTGATTTCCTACATTTACTTTGGACACATCGCTAGCATATAAGTTGGCAACAACCCAAACGGACTCTAAATTGGAGATAACAAACAACGGGTCGGATTCAGCAGGAATTTGTTGGCCGGCGTTTATATTTTTTTCTATTATAAAGCCACTGCTAGGTGCTTTTATCTGAAATACTCCTTGTCGGGATGTCGCACTGTAAAGAGATAGTGTTTCCGACATAGCTTAGATATCGTTTTTCAACTGCGCCACTTTAGACTCTATTTCTAAAAGCTCCGATTTGGAAGAAAAACCACTATCGAATCGGCTTTGTACTTTTTCTAATGCATGTTTGGCTAGCATCAAATTCGATTCATTTTTCTTCTGCTCATTTTGCAGAGAAGTAAGCTCTGCACTGCGCACTTCTGCCAACACCTGCCCTTTGGTAACCGCATCGCCAATAGAGAAGTGTGTAGTAAGAATCTGTCCTCCAACCATACTCGTAAATGGCACCACGGCATCAGGATTGGTTTCCACTCTTCCCGTTAAATGAAGTTGTTGTTTTATTTGTTTTTGTTCGATAGATTTCAACTGAATTTTATCGACAAAAGTGGCATCTATACACGCCTGATTCTCTTCTTTAGTTTCTATGCTATTATTGCATGAGACTAGAAGTACTGATAGTACCCCTGCCAAAAGAACTTTTATGCTAGCAGTTGTAAAAAAATGAGTTTGCTTCATAGTATTTAATTTTCCGATCCGATTTGAAATTGTAAGGACTCCCATGTTTCCACGATTTCTTTTTCTAAAGACAACAGCATATCTTGCCCTTGTAAATACGCTTCTTGAATGTCTAAAAATGTGAGGAGATTGATGCTTCTCTCTTTATAATCCTGGGTATATAACTTGAGCATAGCTTCCAATCCCTCGCGATAATCTGCCTCAATGCCATTGTGAATAGCTAAAAGTTGCTCTAGCTTTTGATATTCTTTTTCTAGCTCATGTTGCACTTCCAATAAAAATTGCTGTTGCTTTATATCTTGTATTTCAATCGCCTCTTTAGCAAATCAAATCTCTCCTTGGTTTCTGTTGAAAATGGGTAAGTCAAAAGAAACGCCAAAGCCGATGTAATCTTTCCACATCCCATCGAATCTATTGTAGGACGCTTCAAGAGTGAAATCTGGATAAGCTTCTGATTTGGCTAACTTAATAGCGGTTTCTGCCTGTTTCTTTTGTAATTCAAAATGCTGAATATCTGGACGTGTATCCAGGCTACTTAAATCTGCTAAGTTTATATTTAAAAAACGCTCTTGAATCGCGCTGTTTTCATCGGATATTATATAAAGATTCTCTCTTGGTGATAACTGGATATATTGTAATAAATCACTTAACAACTCTTGCTTATCTTGTTTTAGATCAAAGACTTCTTTGGTAAGCTCTAGCTTTAAAGTTTGTAATCTAAGAAACTCTTCACGAGGATACATTCGTTGTTGTGCTTGCTCTTTATTGATTTGTAGGATTTGCTCTATGTTTTGATTTAAGCTTTGATAAACAGGCAGTATTCCTTGAAAATACACCAGCCCTGCTAATTTCGTGCGAACCTCCTTTTTAAGTTGTCGGAGCAAGGTTTCGTATTCTTTACTTGCTATTTCGCCCGACAACTCTTGCATTCGTATGCGATTTTTTCGTTTTCCTGCAGTTTGGATTAGTGTTTCCAATGCCACTTCAAATTGTTGTACAGAAGACTCGTTAGAGGGTGTCCATAGATTAGCATCGGAAATACTCACCTCAGGGTTATTCCATACTTTTTCCTGAATAAGCAAGGCTTCCTCTTGGGCAACGGATAGTTGTTGTGCTAGGATAGAAAGGTTTTTCTCCAAAAAAAGTCTTTCATAAGAGGTAACATCTAGCTTAAGCGTATCCATTGTTTGGATAGAACTAGCTTGTGCGACTAGGCTTATAAAAAAAGCAACAAGAAAGGTTTTGAAAATGGTGTTCATAAGCAACCGAGAATAAATTCGATTGCAAACAAAACGCAATACAGCTTAAATTAACCTTAAACGGAATAAAGTTTATATAAAGTCTGCTAGAATCAAGGTTTACAGGATTTCTACAATGGATGAAATCATGAAGATAAAAAACACTTAGAAGTTTACTTTAAAAATATTGGTGTTTTCGTTTGGAGCTTCGTAGGATATCTTAGCATTGTGTAGTGTCAGTATTTTTTTGATAAAAATAAGTCCCAAACCAAAACCTTTTTTTCCTTGGCTATTTTCTCCTCTAAAGAAGTGTTTGAATAAATACTGTCTTTCCTCGGGAGTAATGACAGGGCCATAATTTTTAAAAGTCAGTTGTAGTTTGCCATCATTTTCTTTTATTTCGATTTGAGCACCTTGCTCATCGCCATGTTTTATACAATTAAGCATTAAATTCATAAGTGCCGCTCGCAAAAGATTTTCATCGGCAGAGACTTCTAATAGATCGGCATTCATTTTGGCATTCTGATATTCTATTTGAAATAAAAAGTTTGGATATAACACTTGTAACTCTTCACACAAATCAAAAAGCATTTCATCGATTCTTATGGAAACTTTAACCGCACTACTTCCCGTTTCGGCCATGGTTAACTTTAGCAGGGCATTGATTATTTGACTCAGCTTACGCGTATCCTTCTTTTGCTTTTGTATAAGTTCTTGAAGCTTTTGCAAATCGGTTTCCTGTTCCATTTTATCGAAATTGGAAACCAAAACTGCTATCGGTGTATTTAACTCATGGGAAATGTGTTGCACGGCATTGCGCTGAAAGGAGAAAGAGACCTTTATCTTATCCATCAAATCATTGAAACGCTCGGCCAAAATAGTGGTTTCTGCTTCTCCAGAATCTACTGGGATTTCAATATGCTCGTCTTCTAAATTGTAATCGGAAATCTCTTTGGTTAACTGAATGATTGGATTGGCGATTTTGTTTGATAAATAATACGAAACCAAAACAATTAATATCATCATAAATACAAACAAAGCCACAAAAGCCATCCGTAAAAAGGAGAGTAATTCGTAGCCAAACTTATCATAAGCCTTGCTAATTCCGTAGTAGGTGGTGCCGTTATGTTGAATACTTACGCCCACCACATCGTACAACTCCTCCTTGGTTTCTATCCAAACATTCTCTTCAGAAAGTTGCCCTAGTATCTCTTCTGTTTTGTCTATGGTTAAATCATCTACACTTTCATAAAGCAAGTGCTGATCGGCATCATAAAGCAATAGTTTTTCATCGTAAATATCATGAATAGTCGATCGGTCTAGTGCTTGAAACAGTTCTTCGTCTATTTCTTCAAACTCGGTAAGCAACTGCAGGGTAAGTTGTATTTTATCGTTCTGTCGTTGCTGAAACTGTTCTTCTCTATATTCTTTAAAAATGGTATAAATCAGCACTAGAATTATTGTGGTAAGTAACAAAACAGTGCTCAAAAAGTAGAATAATATTTTCTTTCTAATGCTCATTTTACGCTCCTATATAATATCCGTAGCCTATTTTGGTTTTGATATTCTCTGTTTTAAATGGTTTATCCATTTTATTACGTAAAAAGTTAATGTACACTTCAATTGTATTGGTGTGCATTCCAGTGGCAGAGCCCCAAATGGCCTCTATAAGTTCTTTTTTAGAAACAAAATCACCATTTCGTTTTAGAAGCATCAATAATACTTGATACTCCCGGCGGGTTAAATCAATATCCTGTCCATTTCTGGTCACTTTCTTTCGTGTATGATTGACATGAATACCATGTAAACTATACTCCTCCTCGTCGGTTTCCTGTACCACACTCCGTTTTAATAATGCATGGATTCGCAAGATCAATTCTCGAATATAAAATGGTTTGGTGAGATAATCATCGGCGCCGTGTTCAAAACCTTTTACTTTATCGTCCAAGGAATCAAAAGCCGTTAGAATAAGAATGGGCGTATGCGCATCGGTTTCTCTGAAATCGGCACATATTTCATAACCATTTTTTCCAGGCAGGTTTAAATCGATTAATAAACAATCGTAGGTATTTGTTTTTAGCATTCGCTCTGCAATAACGTCATCGAATGCACCTTCTACCTCAAAACCATCTGCTATAAGTGCCTCTTTTATATTGGTATGCAACTGCACATCGTCTTCGACTAATAATATTTTCTTTGGTATTTGAGGCATCTACGTTAAGAATTAGGATTTATGATTTTCAAAATTAGGGAATATTATAGTGAGTAGGAGTTTTGTGGTAAAAAAGGATTATTTAAAATTGCAAATGCGCAAATTCGTACATTCGCTAAATAGCTTCTCCTCTTTGCACAAATTTTGTTTAATCAATTGCTCACTTGAAGGCTCGCTAGTTTTGCTATTAAAAAAAATCTGCTTTAATATTAACTAGTGCTTAAAACAAAAGTGTATTATTTATAAGTAGCAAGTTACTTATTAGATAGATGAGTGCGTTTGCCTAGTGCAAACAGCAAATGAGTGTTCAGAAGCAAACTTCGGAGCAGATGAGTTTTTTCCCAACTAAACTCAACCATCCGTTTTTGCTATGCAAAAACGATATACCCCCTTTAAAAAGCAACTAGTTGCTTTTTAAACTACCCTACAATTCCGAAGGAATTGTACTACTCTATTACTATAAAAACCATAGTTCGTTTGTGTCAATAATCTTAATCACCGCCCACAGAACCTCGACCTCTAGTCATTCTCTAATACAATTCTAATAGCATTTTAAGGCGGTTCTAATCCTTAAATAAAACTACATTTCTTATTTTTGCTGATTGAGTATTTTAACAAATACGGTGCTTTAGTAAGAAAAGTGAAATTATATAGGAATAACCGATTAACAAAGAGGCAATTATGACAAAAGAAACTCTTTTAACTGCAGAAGATTTAAAAATATCCTTTCAGGAAGCCACTAGTATGAAAGAGGTAGTTTCTTTGATGCCGATTTTAATGCAACAAACACCCATTGATATCGCCGATATTCTATCGGAGGTATCGGATGATTTGTTGGTACAGATTTTTGACTTCTTTACTATTAAGCAGCAAGGGTTTATATTTTCGGAATTCCCTATCGATAGGCAATATGAATACCAGCAGTCGATTAGCAAGAAAAAGTTTGCGTTGGTTTTTGAGGAAATGCCTTCGGATGACCGTGTAGATTTATATCAGATGTTATCGCTTAGCGAACAAACTGCTTTGCTTCCATTCTTACCTAAGCATATTCGCGAAGACGTACTCTATCTAAATACCTATCCAGATGAGACCGCTGGTAGTATTATGAATACCGATTTCGCTACCGTTCAAAAAGACATGACCTGCAGTGAAGCCATGGATAAAGTACGCTTAGATGCGCCATCCAAAACCACGGTCTATTATATATACGTGGTAAATGAAGAACAAGAAATGCAAGGTTTTATAACGCTAAAAGATTTGATTCTTGCCAATCCAAACACTCTTGTAGAGCACGTATTGCATTCGCAGTTCGTTTATGGAAATGTAGACGACAAGAGCGAGGAAATCGCAACAATGATTAGTAAGTACGACTTGGTTGCTATTCCTATCCTAAATGAGCTAAAGCAACTAGTAGGTATTGTAACCCACGATGATGCAATCGACGTTATCCGAGCAGAGCAGACAGAGGATATGGAGCGTTTTATGGGTATTTTGTCCAGTGCAGGTGAAGAGATGGATTATAACAAAACGACGATTTGGATGCATTTCAAAAAACGAATCGTTTGGTTGGCTTCCCTTGCGGCAATCGGAACGGTTTCTGGTTACATTATTCATAGTTACGAGGATGCCTTTGAAAAAATGCTGATCTTGGCATTCTATATGCCTATGATTGCCGATGCTGGCGGAAACTCTGGTAGTCAGTCTGCTACAGTAGTTATTCGAGCTTTGTCCTTAGGTCAGATAAAATTATCCGATTGGTTAAAAGTGTTGTGGATAGAGTTCCGAGTTTCTCTCTTGCTCTCCTTATGTTTAGGAATCTTGGCTTATGCACGCGTTGCCTTCTTAAGCCATAATATGGATATGCCTCCTGAATTCACCCTTGGTCAAATTGGCTTCGTTATTTCCTTAGCACTATCTGTACAAATTGTTTCCTCGGCTCTTATTGGAACAGGACTTCCATTAATAGTTCGTGTGCTAGGAGGAGATCCTGCGGTTGCTGCAAGTCCTGCTATTACAACCTTGGTGGACATTACAGGACTATTGATATACTTTAGTTTAGCAACAAATATTCTAGGTCTATAGAGCTTATAAAAAATAATAATTTTATTTAAATACTATGTTTAAAAGATAATTACTGATTTGCAGTGCACTCATAACTATTTCCTGCAATAACTCTGAAGAAAAGACAGAGGCAGATGCGAGCATGTTCAAGAAAGTAAATCAGTACATCCATATAGTTCCCGATTCAGCATTAGATAAACAGGTGGTTGCAGAAGAGATTGTTCTTAAAGATATCGAATATCATTTTTCCACCACTGGAAAAGTTAGACCTCCAGTAGATAAATATGCGGAGATCACCGCGCCCTTCGAAGGAAGAATTGTGGAAAATTATGTTAGCTTAGGACAGAAAATAAAGAAAGACGACCCAATCTTTGCCCTTAGTTCACCAAGCTTTTTTGAAAGCCAAAAAGGAATATCTTGATGCAAAAGAGGAATGGCAATTAGCCAGAAACCACTTGCGTAGACAAGATGACTTGTTGAAGAACAACGTAGGAAGTCAACAAGAATCCGAAATAGCAAGAACTGATTTTCAAACCAAACAAAACACCTATATCAATGCAAAAGCTGCTATGGAAATGTGGCAAATCAATACCGAAACTATGGTATTGGGACAACCATTAATCGTGCGCTCCCCTATCGCTGGTAAATTATTGGACCACCATATTATCCTTGGACAATACGTTAGAGAAGATGATGCATCTCTTGCTACCATAGCAGATTTAGAGAAAGTATGGGTGGCGGCTCAAATAAAAGAACGAGACATGTCGCGCTTAGAAAACATAGATAGTGTAAAGATAAAACATCCGCAAAAAGTAGACTCTTGGATAGACGGTGAGGTATTTCATATCTCCTCTTTTGTAAACGAAGCTACAAGAAGTGTCGACTTATTGGTAGTGTGTGATAATCCAAACGAATTGTTTAAACCAGGGATGTTTACCAACCTAAGACTATCAAGTATTGGGAAAGATCGTATTATCGTACCAGCAACCGCTGTGATACAGAAAGAGAATTCCTTTGTATTTAGAGAGGTAGAGCCCCATGTTTACGAAGCGGTAAAGGTTACGGTTGGCGCTACTATTGGAGATAATCTAGAGTTATTAGAAGGAATTCACGCCAAAGACAAGGTGGTAACAAAAGGAGGTATCCTCTTATTAGAAGCACTGTAAAAGAAAGAAAAGATGTTAAAAAATATAGTTTATACCGCCATACATAAAAGGTGGCTGATGCTTGCATTATTTATCCTCTTAGGTGTATTTGGCTATCTTTCTTGGAAGAACTTGGCTGTGGAAGCTTATCCAGATATAGCCGACGTTAGCTCGCAAGTAGTTACCCAAGTTTCTGGCTTAGCCGCAGAGGAAATCGAATTGCAAATAACCATTCCTATCGAGCGAGAGCTTAACGGTATGCCTGGCGTACACGTAATGCGCAGCAGCAGTAGCTTTGGATTATCGATTATCACCTTGGTTTTTCAAGATGGCGTGGACGACTATTTTGCTCGTCAGCGTATTCAGGAACGACTTACTACTGTAGAACTTCCTTACGATGCAACACCCGAGCTCGACCCACTTACTTCGCCTATTGGAGAAGTATACAGGTATATTATTGAAAGTAATACGCACAGCCTTAGAGAGCTTACCGACCTGCAGAACTTTGAGATAATCCCAAGGCTAAATCAGATTTCGGGAGTTGCCGAAGTAACCAACTTTGGAGGGATAACCACACAGTTTCAAGTAGAAATAGATCCTACAAAATTAGAACTCTACGATCTTTCTTTATCCGATGTAGTAGAAACTATAGAGGAAAATAACGTGAATGCTGGGGGAAGTATGCTTACTCGTGGAGATTTGGCATACGTAGTTCGAGGTATAGGTCTGGTAACTGATTTACAAGATTTAGGAAATATAGTAGTTAGTACCGAAGATGGTGTACCTGTGTTCCTAAAAGACCTTGGAGAATTAAAACTTGGGAATTTAGAACGTAAAGGAGTATTAGGATATAGCGATAAAAAGCGTGAATACGACGATGGGATTCAGGGAATTGTATTGCTACTAAAAAATGAAAACTCCGCGGAAGTCCTCGACGAAATTCATATAGCAATCGATGAGCTAAACAATAGCTTGCTGCCAGATGGCGTAAATATACATACGGTTCTAGACCGAACAGAGCTAATAGAAAATACGCTTAGCACAGTTTCCAGAACCATGATGGAAGGAATTGGCCTGGTAATCGTTATTCTGATTGTATTCTTACACAATTGGCGTGGTGCGTTACTTGTAGCTATTACCATTCCACTATCTCTATTAATTGCATTTATCCTAATGCGATTCACCAACGTACCAGCCAACCTCTTATCCTTGGGAGCTATTGACTTTGGGATTATTGTAGACGGTGCCATTGTGATGATGGAATCTCTCTTGAAAAAACGAGAAGACGAACCCGAAAAGAAATTCGATGAGAAAACCATCACGGAATATGCCTATCGCGTAGCGAAACCTATTTTCTTTGCAACGCTGATTATCATCGTAGCTTATATGCCCCTTTTCGCTTTTGAGCGTGTAGAGAAAAAACTCTTTACCCCAATGGCATTTACTGTGGGTTAGTGGGTTACGCTCTATTAGGTGCACTTGCTGTGGCTTTGCTACTCATTCCTGGATTGGCTTACTATATGTATAAAAATCCAAAACCGATTAAGAAAAATAAATGGCTCGAAAGACTAACCGCCAATTATCACAGCAGGATTGGGAAAGTATTGAACAAACCAAAACAAGTAATTCCTATTTTAATTGCGATTTTGGTAGGTGCTGGAGTTTTATCGGCCGTGGTAGGAAAAGATTTCTTGCCAGAATTGGATGAAGGTTCTATTTGGTTGCAAGTGCAGCTACCACCAGGTATTTCTTTTGAGAAAGCCAAGGAGATGAGCGATACTTTTAGGCAACACACCATAAAATATGAGGAAGTAACCTACGTAATGGTGCAAGCAGGTAGAAATGACGATGGAACCGATCCGTGGACCACTTCACACTTTGAGGTTTCTGTTGGCCTTAAGCCGTATAAAGAATGGCCACGGGGAAGAGTAAAAGCTGATTTAATCGATGATTTAACCAAGGAATATGCTGCAATGCCAGGATATAACGTAGGTTTCTCGCAGCCTATGATAGATGGTGTTATGGATAAAATTGCTGGAGCACATAGCGAATTGGTAGTAAAAGTATTTGGAAACGACTTTAAAGAAACCAGACGGATTGCAGAAGATATTGTAGTGGTATTGGACGATGTACAAGGTGCTGTTGATATTGCTATTGACCAAGCTCCTCCGCTACCTCAAGTACAGATTATTCCAGATCGAGAAGCCATCGCACAATATGGCCTACAAACCGCCGATGTAGCAGAGTTAATTGAAGTTGCTATCGGTGGAAAAGCGATATCTTCTGTGTTTATAGAAAATCGCGTGTACGATGTTACCGCTCGATATATAGAAGATAGCAGAAATACTCCAGAGAAGCTAGAAAGCTTGATGCTGACTAGCTCTTCGGGCGCAAAAATTCCACTCTCGCAAGTAGCCGAGGTGGTAGTTGCAACCGGTGAAAGCACGATTACGCGAGAGATGAATAAACGTCACTTAACCGTAAAGTTAAACGTGCGAAATCGGGATCTTACCTCTCTTTTGAGTGAGGCACAAAATGCTATTGAAGAAAAAGTAAGCTACGATCACGATAAATATAATATAGAATGGGGTGGGCAGTTTGAAAATAAAGAACGTGCCTACGCTAGGTTGGGAGTGGTTATGCCGATTACTTTAGCCTTTATGTTCTTATTGCTCTATGGTGCTTTCGGAAAATTAAGACAAGCTGCACTACTTATATCTATTGTACCATTAGCACTATTTGGTGGAATGCTGGCATTGAATATTCGTGGAATGACCCTGAATGTTTCCTCCGCCGTAGGATTTATAGCACTATTTGGTGTCGCCATTCAGAACGGAGTCATCATGATATCTCATATCAATGATCTAAGAAAGAAATTCGATTTACGTACTTCGGTACAAATAGGTGCAAAAGAAAGATTACGTCCTGTATTGATGACCGCTACCGTAGCATCTTTAGGATTATTCCCAGCTTCTTTGGCTACTGGAATTGGATCGGATGTACAGCGACCACTAGCAACAGTAATTGTTTATGGACTTATGTTCTCCACCGTAATCACGCTATACATCTTACCAGCAATGTATTACATCATAGAAAACCGTTGGGGAAAAGAGGATTATAATATTAAAATAGATAGCCATGATGAATAAGTATACTATGATAAAGTATTCTGTTTTCTTTTTGTTTTTTAGCTTGTTCGGATTCAAGGCTATGGCCCAAGAATTAGAAAATAATTCTATTATATCTTATAGCGATTATATTCAAATGGTATTGAAGAACA
>Ga0209075_1001266_pt1 | contig 24020 bp, 23 predicted proteins | sample Stecom2011_FD_187523 | JGI IMG/M metagenome (GOLD analysis project Ga0209075, IMG submission 187523) | Agricultural soil microbial communities from Utah to study Nitrogen management - Steer compost 2011 (SPAdes) (version 2) | ecosystem: Environmental > Terrestrial > Soil > Agricultural land...
TTTTTATAAATGGCGTGCAAAGTTCGGCGGCATGGATGCCTCCATGATGGCTCGTCTGAAGGAGCTGGAAGAGGAAAACCGGCGCCTGAAGAAGATGTATGCGGAGGAACGGCTGAAAGCTGACATCCTCAAGGAAGCCATCGAAAAAAAGTGGTAAAGCCGTCTCGTCGCCGAGAGATGGCGCAGAAAGCTGTTACTGAAAATGGGATTAGCAGCATCCATCTGGCTTGCTGGATCTTCAGCATCAGCGAAACTTGCTATCGCTACCAGGCGAAACTGAGCGACGAGAACGTTGAAATTGCCGACTGGCTGATCCGCCTCACGCATAACCAAAAGAACTGGGGTTTTGGTCTGTGTTACCTGCATTTGCGCAACGTAAAGGGCTTTTCATGGAACCACAAACGGGTCTACCGGATATATCGTGAGCTGGAACTGAATTTACGCATCAAACCCAGAAAGCGGCTGGTGCGTGAAAAACCAGAACCCCTGGCTGTCCCGGTTACAATCAATGAATGTTGGTCCATGGACTTTATGCATGATCAGCTCAGTGATGGCCGGACTTACCGGCTGTTTAACGTTATCGATGACTTCAATCGTGAAGGCCTGGACATTGAAGTTGATTTTTCATTGCCAACCGAACGTGTTATTAGGTCGCTGGATCAGATCATTGAATGGCGTGGAAAACCACGCTCTATTCGATGTGATAACGGTCCTGAGTACATCAGCAACAAGCTTGCTGTGTGGGCAAAGAATCAAGGCATTAAGCTGGTATTTATTCAGCCTGGCAATCCGCAACAGAATGCCTACGTTGAGCGTTACAACCGCACGGTGCGTTACGACTGGCTGGCTCAGTACTTGTTCGACACACTGGAGGACGTTCAGAATTACGCCACTCGCTGGCTTTGGCATTATAATAACGAACGACCGAACATGGGGCTTGGGGGAATCACTCCTCAACAGAAATTGGCCATGGCGGCCTAATCTCTACTTTTGAAACCCGTTAAAAATGGGGGGATTACCAGAGGTCTTATGCTTATTTCAGAAATTCTTATCTTTATAAGTTTCTTATGAAAGCTTGTTATTAATTGTAGGATTGTCGGGATCAATCAACAACGGGAGGTTCATTATGAATCTGTTTAAATCTATTGCGGCCTTGGCGGCGCTTTTGGCCAGTAGTCTGGCTTCTGCCAGTGACTTTTTAGTATCAACCGAATGGTTGGCGAAGAATCTGAAGAATAAAGACATTCGGATTCTGGAGGTCAGTGTGAATCCGGGGGTATATGAGCGTGGGCATATTCCGGGGGCAGTGAATCTCAGCTGGCACACGGATCTGGTTGATCCGGTCAAGCGGGATATTGTCAGTCGTGAACACCTGGAAGATCTCCTGCAAAAAGCCGGTGTAAACAAGGACAGTACCATTGTGCTTTATGGTGATACCAATAACTGGTTTGCTGCATGGGGTGCTTGGGTATTCGATATTTATCAGATTGATAATGTCAAATTACTGGATGGTGGACGTAACAAGTGGGAAGCGGAAAAGCGCGATTTGTCGCCGGTTGCCAGAAAAGTATCACGTGGCAATATCCGTCTGAATGATGCGAATCCCAATCTGCGCGCGCGCTTGAGTGATGTGGTGGCGGTTGCCGAGCAGCGCTCGGAGGCTGATCTTATTGATATTCGCTCACCGGATGAGTATCAGGGTAAAGTGTTTGCCCCTGCGGGTATTCAGGAGCTTTCCATCCGCGCCGGTCATGTTCCTGGTGCGGTTAATGTGCCGTGGGGACAGGCTGTGGCGGCAGATGGCACCTTTAAATCTCCAGAAGAGTTGCGAAAAATTTATGCAGCCTTTGGTGTTGACGGCGATAAACCCGTTATTACTTACTGCCGCATTGGTGAACGCTCCAGTCATACCTGGTTTGCTCTGAAAAAACTGCTGGGCTATGACGTGAGAAATTATGACGGTTCATGGACGGAATATGGCAATGCTGTGGGTGTTCCTGTTGTGAATCTTGCCGGTACCGTGTGGGGCGGTAAGTAATACGTTAGTCTGATCAATCATTCTCCTTCTGATGGTTTTGGCAGTGCGGAAACGCACTGTCTTTTTTTATGGTTTTTAGTATGCGCGCTGATTTTCAAACCTCATGGCTGCCACCCATTTCCCGTGTCTGGTTGCCAGTCATTCTCATTGTCCTGGTGGCAATTGCTGGGCATAGCCTGGTATTAAATACCGGCGATTATGATCTGGAGCTATCGCTCTGGCTGGGATTAGTATTCGGTGTTTTATTACAGCGATCCCGCTTTTGTTTTTATTGTGTTACCAGAGATTATTTTGAACGTCAGGATGCCAGAGGATTGCTGGGTATTGTGGCGGCACTTGCCGTCGGTACGGTGGGTTATCATCTGGTTTTCGGTGCCTTTATTCCGGACGTAGGCAGCGGCCGGTTGCCTCCCGGTGCACACATCGGGCCGGTCAGTTGGGTGCTGGTCGCCGGGGCCTGTTCATTTGGTGTCGGCATGGCCTTGTCTGGTGCCTGTGTCAGTGCCGTTCTTTACCGCATCGGTGAAGGAATGGTGACGGCACCACTGGTTATCGTTGGGTTGCTGTTGGGATTCGGGCTGGGATTTTTATCCTGGAATACGTTGTATCTGCGCGCTATGCAAGAAGCGCCGGTGGTTTGGTTGCCGCATTATCTTGGCTATGGCGGTGCGTTGGCCTTGCAGTTAGCCCTACTGGCAGGTGTTGCGTTATATCTCTCGTTCCGGCATCGCCGGGTAAACGCAGACAACGTAACGGGAGCCTGGTGGCAACAGCGTTGGCAGACCTGGGCAGGTGGATTACTGATCGGTATGCTGGGAACGGTTACCTATTTGCGGCTTGCGCCTCTTGGTGTTACTGCAGAACTCGGCAGTGTTGCCCGCACGGGCACGCAGATCCTGGGTCTGTTACCGCAGCGGTTGGAGGGGCTGGATACGCTGCGCGGTTGTGCAACGGTGATTAAAGAAGCTTTGTGGAGTAATAACGGACTGTTCATTGGGGGTTTAATCGTGGGTTCCTGGGCTGCGGCGTGGCTTGCGGGTGATATTGTTATACGCAAACCTGCCCTGGGCGAATCTGTCCGTGCGGTTGCCGGCGGAGTTCTGATGGGCTGGGGTGGCATGGTTGCCTTAGGTTGTACCGTGGGAACGCTACTGTCCGGAATTATGGCATCGGCGCTGTCGGGGTGGGTCTTTGCGGTTTTCTGTTTGCTGGGTCTGTATCTGGGCTGGCGCTTGCGTCAGCGTTATTCATGGTGAGGTAAAGGATTTGGGGCTGCCTGTACGTCAGGGTGCCGGGCTGATCTGCAGCGTTGGCCCAGGCCATTGAAAACGCGTAGCCGCGGCTTCGTGAATAGCCTGCCGCAGTAACGCCAGCGTACCGCTATCCAACTGGCTGGCGTAGCTGACTGACTGGGCAAATGAGCGTTCATAATGCTCTCGCGGCGCCACCTGCAAACGTAACTCCACCTGTCCGCTGGCCTGCGGTAAGGTGGCAGCGAAACTCACCGCTGCGCCCGGCGCAAGACGCTGGTCAAACAGCTCGGTCTGCAGATCGACGCTCACCTTCCAGCCCAGAACATGTTCAGCCAGCAACTGTTCCCGGCCCTCATCAGCCCACCATAACTGCGCTTTTACCTCCGGCACCATGTACGTGGGGAAGTTGTGGCCGGCACCGGTATTGCGTAGCGTGGCAATGACGTTCATGCCCTGCTGCTGCAGGACCATAGTGAGGGCACGACCGACCATCTCCGGGGTATGAATACCCTGCCATTGGTGACGACGCTCCGGCATGTGGCAACTCTGGCATTGAATACCCTGCGCAGGATAATCACTGGCCAGCCATTCCTGATAGGTATCTTCGCGTAATTTACCCGCAGTGCGCGGGCCGTCATCGGGAAACTGATGACAACTGGTACAAAAACGGCTGTCGGAAAATTCCGGCCGGGGAGTAAAACCATTGTGCGCCAGCCCGGCAGGCTCTGAACCGTCGCGCCGCAACGGCCCAAAACGCTGCTGGCCACGCACGTGGCAAGCCGCACATACCAATCCATGGTTACTTAAATCGGCCGGCACATAATCCGGCAAAGCCGCCTGCGGGGCTGCTGGCCATTGTTGCTGTAAGGCCACCAGCGCTTTTTGTTCCGCCAGCGGTGCATGGCAATCCAGGCACTTATTAGCCTGATCCTGCGGCAGTAAATGCAGTTGCCATTGCACCCCTGCCGTCATGGTCTGACTGTGCAGACTGTTTGACCAATCGCTGTATTGTTGGGCATGGCATTGGCCACAGGCGGCCGGCGCCAATGATGATTCCAGTGCGGAATAATGCGCCGGTGGCTGGCCCTGCGCCAATAAGGGCCGTTGCCAGTGCTGCGCAAGAAAACCGGTGGTTAATTCCGGTTCACTGGCGCTGCGGGTGAGCAGCCACAGGCTGCCACCGACCACCACCAGCACCAGAGTCGCCGCATACAGACGAATGCTGTTCATCCGCCGCGCCGGATGGTCCAGGTAAAGGTGCCGGCGTGCTCATCCCGCTGCAGCAACTCGTCGCCGCTGGAAGCACACAAATAGCTGATGGATTCACCGGACGACGGATTATCAAAAATAACCGTCAGCTGTTCCTGAGCCTTTAATTTTTTTAACGCTTTTTCGGTATAAATCTGCACATGCGGACAACCGTAACCGCGCACATCCAATTCAAAATTGCCGGCTGATACCGGGGCAAACTTCACTGTTTCCTGTAATTTAATCGCCATAATAACTCCTTAAAAATCCACTACCGAACGATTCAGACGCCATTCAATCCAGTATTTCAATACTTTGACGGATAGGTACCCGCCCAACGTCATACCCAGTAAAAATATCCAGCCACTGGCATCGCCATTAGTGACGGTGGCAAAAAAAGCACCAATATTACAGCCCATACCAAGTCGTGAACCAATGCCCATCAGGGCGCCGCCGACAATGGCTAACAGCGCGGTTTCCGCATTCGGCCATTTCCATTTGAATTCACCGCGGGTCAGGGCTATCACTGCCGCGCCCAGAATAATACCGATGGACATCATGCCAGGGGCGTTCAGCAGCGGATTGGGTAAACCATTTTCCAGACCAAAAAACAGGTTGTCGCGCATTTCGACGCCGGCACTCTCCAACGCCCAACCCGCCCATTGCGCTTCCTGAGTGGTGATGTACCAGTAACCCGGATCAAAAACACTGTCCTGCAACGATAAGCCATCGCTGAATCCCATCTGCAGCAACAATTCGCCAAAATTGAAGACATTGTAATATTCCCGTAATTCACCGGTTACCAGCATCTGCAAGCCCGCCAGAATACCCAAACCCAGCCCCGCCAGCGCGGTATTTCTGGACTGCGTGAACATGGACCATAATCCTTTAAGCTCGTAGCCGATACCAGGCTGTACGGCAGGATGCTGGCGCACATACATTTTGCGGTAATTAAAGCGGTACAGTAGCAGCAGAATCACCAGCGCGGGCAGCACTGCAACCAGCACGGCATTACCGAATAAATATCCCCATAAATTAGCCGGCAACTCCAGATAAACGGCCAGTGTGGTGCCGGATAATGTCCATAAATAACCCGCAGTAAACTGGTCAAACCAACCCTCTGTGATGGCCAGTTCAGCCGGCATATCCGCCGCGGCTGCGTTAGCCGCCCAGGATGACGGCACCCAGGCATCCAGCCAGCCGGTACTGCTGACAATCCAGGCCTGAGAAAACGAAATGGAGAACAGCACCAGCACGCCGCCCAGATTACCTTCCCCGGTTTTATACAGGGAACTGGAAGCACAGCCACCGCTGAGAACCATCCCCAGACCAAAGATCAGGCCACCGATTAATACATGCCAGCCCAACGGATGGGCATGAAACGAATTAAATCCGGCGTCCTGAATAAACGCTGAAATAATGGCGTAAAAAATAATGGCAATCAGTACCCCAACCGCCATTCTGGGTACGCCCACGGCAAATAAATCCCGGATGGCTGACGCCATACAGAAGCGGCCATACTGCAGTAATACACCGTAGGCCACACCAAACCAGGCATACACCAACAAATAGACAAAACGGGTATCGATCAGCAGATAGGTGGCCGACGCGGCCACCACTGCTAACAAAATCCATATCGATTTTTTCCAGCTGCGCTGGGCAGAACTGACCAGCGACTGCCTGGGCGCTAACGCATAAGACATGATGCTCCCTCCGTTTATAAAATAAACTGCAATCCCAGAGTCAGTTGATGGTTATCCTGCAGTGTCGGATTGCTGGCATCCGGATTGGCGTAATCAGTATGCTGATATTCGGCAGTTAATTTCAGACTTTGGCCATCCAGATAATAGTTAGCACCAACGGCATTAATTCTGCGATCCAGCACACCACCTGTCAGGTTGTATTCTGAGCCATCATGGCGGGCAAAGAGTTGCAACCGGCCAGCACCGACCTGGTTAGGAAACAGATAACCGGCTTTCACATAAAAACTTTCCAGCTCGGTATTAACCGGCAGTTTGGGATCCGGATTATTATTAATGGCATTGCCCAGGTTGTAATTCAGGTAAGCCGCCGACAGGGTGTAGGTGCCACTGGCAAAGGGATACTCAAAAAACGCATCCACTGTCCAGGCTTTGTAATCTTCTTTACCACTCAGGTTGGTATAGTCAGCGTAGGCCGCACTGCCCTGATAGTCATACGAGGCTCCGAGGGTAAACACTTTCCGCGTGCCCAGATAAGTTCCCCGGTAACCGTAATCGTATTCTGGGTCCAGTGCGCTCCAATGCAGGCGGGTGGTGATACGGGCTTGCTTTGCCGGTACCTCTTCCCCCTCACGACCATCCGCAACCATCAGGCGGTATTGCAATTGAGCATCGGCAAGGTTACCCCAGATAACCGCACCGGTATCCCGGGTTCCACCAAAGGGCGTATACGATGCATCACCACGGTCGAGGGTCAGCGGTTCCAGGCAGGCCTCAAGGTTTTCCCGGGAAAAGGTGTTTTTGAAACGACCGATAATAAATCGGGTTTCATCCGAGTAATCCAGAGTCAGGTAGGCATCACGATAGTAAACCGAGCGCTCGTCATTACCACCACGACTGTCACCTCCGGCTTCCAACTGGGCGTAGAATCCGACCAGATCATTTTTTTGTCCGAAGAGGGTAATCCGGTTACGGCGTAAAAACGTATCGAAGGATGATCCATCGTGATTACCGTTGGTATAACTGCGTTGTTGCGACCACAGCTGCAACGCGTAATTAATCTGTACAAAGCCCTCGTCACCAAACTCAATGGTGGGACCAGCCTGTGCACTCTGCACAGCAAAAGCTAATACAGAGGCCGCACCAAGAGTGGCTAATGGTTTGAAAACATTCATAATTGGTTTCCTTGTAAATGGGGATGCTTATCCAGATACACTTTGGCTTTGGCGCCAGCCTCAGCACCATGGCAGCTGGCACAGGTTTGGGCCGGTTCAGTAACCGGGTTAGCAATTAAACTGGCATGGGCAATGTCTTTCTTAAGAATCCGGGGATTCCCCTGATGGCAGCCGGCACAGGAATAATTCACTTTATCGTGCTCAACATGCCAGGGAGCTTCCGGCCCTTTGGCCGGTGCCGGTGCGCGGCGGTCGTTATGACAGCGGAAGCAACTGGAAGCCCCCAGACCACAGGCATTGGCCAGAGGAATGGGGGACAGATTCTCCAACGAGTCACCAACGGTCTGCAGTGTTTCACTACCCCAGCCGGATGTTGATTGCTCGCTGTAGTGAGGAGCCTGTTGCTCCTCATAGTCCAGCAAAAGTTTTCCCGCGTAACTCAGGGAGAAAGTCACTGATAACAGAACTGATAAAGAAAACAGATGGCGTGTTAATTTCTGTTTAAATAATTGTTTAAAACTCATGACGCTTACCTTTGATGATCGCTTGCCGTGGCCTGTTGTTGTCTTGCTGCAATATCCTTTTCTGTCAATCCATCAGCACACATACAGGTGGGTCCGCTGGATTTAAACCGCAGCCGCGGTTGCCTTGGTTCAACCGCAGAATGTTGCGGCGCAGCGGTACCAACCGCCAGCACCGTCTGCGGGGCCGATTCCGGCGGTTGCGCCAATACCTGGGCGCTGCTCACCACACTCAGAATCAGTAATAATTTTTTTACCATTTCAACCTCACTCTGGCGGCGGCTGCCGCCAGGCTGATACTTATGTTGTTAACCACCGCATGGATTGGGCGGTAATACGGATCCACCTGAGGAACCACCATTTCCGGTCCCACCATTGTTATTACCTGAGCCTACTGGCGTATCAGTAACCGGCTGCTTATAAGCGCGGTCAGCACGTGGAATCGCCTGAGCATCCGCGGCATAGGGATCGGTAATTTTGGGGCCGGTGGCCAGAACCTGGCCGGTTGTCAGGCTGTCGGGATCGGCATAGGCATTGCGCGGATCAATGCTGGCTGGTGTATTCGGAAACCAGGGCGCCGATAATCCAGCGGTATTCCACGGCGAATCGGCTGGCAGAACTTCCAGGCCGTTTTTATCCACTCCGGCAGAACCGGTTTTACCGGTTAAGGAATTCCACTCTACCAGACCAGAATCGTATAAGCGGCTGGGAATACCCAGGATGACCGCAGCAGCAATTAACGTGGTACCAGAGCGTGCTGAGGTTTCACAAAAGTGATAAATGGTATCGCCAGGCTGATAGGCATTACCCGCCTGCACATATTGATAATCTGCACTCACACCACCCGATACAAAGCCTTGCTGAGTGGGGCTTAATTCACCATTCAGAATATTGCGCAGCGTGTCTTTGCTGTAATAAACACCATTCACCACATCCAGCACGTTACTGTATTCCAGATGCAATGCGCCCCGCGGATGACTTTGACGTGACCCGGCATTGCGGACGGATGCAGTACGGTCAGCCAGAGGCGTATTGGTCACCTGACCGTTAGTGCCCCAGGCTTGCAGACCGGCACTGTACTCACGCAGGCTGCGACCATCCCACAGCAACACCCCATCACCGTTAACGGGCTCATCGGTCAGCGGCAGCACATTGATCAGATCTTCCACAGAAGCGTACAGCGCGGTGTTATCTACCTTAAGATCTTTCACCGTGCTGACCTGACGATTCACCAGCGGGCTTGGATGGGCGGTCGGCTGAATAACCGTATCGGTAAAATAGGCCGCACCCAGTTGCGCCTCTTCTGCCAGATAGGCGTTATTACCGTTCAGCACCGCCAGATTTTTTTGCGCTACGCCCCAATAGCTGAGGGTGTACCAGCAGCGGCCCTGGTTCATGTAGTTACCGGTACCACTTTTGGCACCGCCCTGAGCACAAACAATCAGGTCGTTCTGCAGGTCAATGCCATAACGTTTAACCAGGTTATCGATACCTGTACCGGATAACACAATACCGCCCGGGCCAGGCGTACCAATGGTAATAACGCCGTTGGAGCGTGGTTCGCGCCAGCTGTTTTCCACATAAGTAAAGACATTTCTATTATCGGGCTTAATAAAGCCAGCGCCGGCTGGCCCCTGCGCCTGCTGCAGAATAACCAGTTTGCCTTTAATGCCTTGCGGACGGTTTTCTTCCCAATTATCCAGCCACTTTTTCAGCGTCGTGTGGGTAATCAGACCATTCTGGTTATCGTTGTAATCGTCGGCCGATTGATTAATGATCTGGGCCGGGGTGTTAACGGTAATATCAGCAGTTGTGCCGCTATTGACATCGCTGCGCTCGCCGCCACAGGCGGTCAGAAAGCCGGCAGATAACAGAAAAGTGATGATTAAACCACCTTTAGTTTTGCTTGTTTTTGGTTGTGCACTCATCTCAGTTACGACTCATTTTGGTTGAAGAATGGCGGTAATATAGAGTCATAAAATAGTATGAGAAACTAATTTATTCTGCATTGAATATGAACTTTTTGTATTTAGTGATTATGAATATGCTTTGCGCATATTCTGCATAAGAAATCGCCACATCCGGTGCTAATATCGGTGTAATCAAATTATTACCCCAACAGCAACAGGTTATTTTTCAAGCGGAAACCTTTTATGCCGAGCATCCCTCTTATTGCCGATCCCGAGTTAATTGCCGAGCTGATTTCGCAGCCCAACTCTGAGCGTCGTTTTATTATCCTGGATGTTGGCAAAGACAGTATTTATCAGCAGGCCCATTTACCCGGTGCTGTGCATATCAACTACTTACAATTGCAAGCCGGTACCCCGCCGGCAGCCGGTCTGCCCCCGGCCACCGCCAGCCTGGAGGCACTGTTGTCAGGCGTGGGATTAACGCCGGACACGCTGGTGATTGCTTACGACGATGAAGGGGGCACCCGCGCTGCGCGCCTGCTGTGGTTACTGGATTGGCTGGGGCACCGGCATTATTGCTATGTGAATGGTGGTATTCATGCCTGGCTGGCCGCCGATCTGCCCTACAGCACCGAGGCGCATGTCGGCCAGCTCAGCCAGTACCGCATTACCCAACGCAATGAGCAGGCCATCATTACCCTTGATGAGCTGCTGGCCTGCTACCAGACCCCCGAGGTGGTGGTGTGGGATGCCCGCAGTGCGGAAGAATACCAGGGGCTCCGGCGCAGCAGTGCCAAAGCCGGGCACATTCCGGGCGCCGTTAACTATGAGTGGTCACGCGCCCTGTACGGTGACAACAAGCGCCTGCGACCGCTGCCTGAACTCCGGCAGGAACTGCATGATCTGGGCATTACCCCAGATAAAACCCTGGTGGTGCATTGCCAGACCCATCACCGTTCCAGCTTCGCCTGGTTACTGGCGCGTCATCTGGGTTATCCGCAGGTACGTGGCTATGCAGGCTCCTGGGCAGAGTGGGGCAATCATCCCGACACCCCGGTCTCCTTGTAAGCGTTACCCCCTTCGGCGATGGCTGATTAGCCCGGGGGGCATAGATACATCGTCCGGAGCCATGGGTTACACGCTTCCAGTCCTGAAATCTACGCTCACATCCCTCTGATAGCTGGTAATGATCAAGGGCAAAACCCGGATAAAAACCCGCCCTATCCCCTGGGCGTGTGACTATCATCAGGATCGGGTGTGGTCGGGAAAAACGCAGAAGTCTTTGTCTCTGCTCTGAACGGGTCGCACACCGGCAACAGCGGTATCATGAACAATTCCCGGTGCGGCAGCGCCAGCGACACGAAACGTTGCGCAATCAACCCGTGCGATAGCGGTTTCATCCGGAACCGGCCGTTGTGGCACCCAATCATAAGGGTAACGATAAGCACGATAGACAAGGTTCAATGCCAGCGGTCCCTTACCCCAATATGGGCTGATGTATTCCCACACCAACTCATGTTCAGTGGTTACCTCAAAAATTCGTCCATTGGATCCCTCGGTAATCAGAGTATTACCATTGGGCAGACGCTGGGCGCTTGAGATAAAGGGTGAGTAGAACCGACTGGCATCTAATGGCATCACAAACCCAGCTTCCGCAGGGGTATATTTCCAGATAATGTCCAGTGTTAATGGGTTGATTTCCAATACGCGGGAGTAATCCCGTAGCGCATTTTTAATGCCCTTCGGGCTGCCTGGACTGCGCTCTCCATAACCTGCCCAGCCTCCGTTATCAAATACCAGCAAGTTTCCTGCTCCGGGTAACCCGCTGGGAATAATGTGCGCGTGGTGAATACCAATAAGCCAGCCTAGTTTCTTTTCTGCTTCGTTATTGTCATAGCGAGGCCCCAGTTTCCAGACTATTTTCCCTGTTTTTTTATCTATAATTGCAATGATATTGGCTTCGCGTGAATCCCAGATAATGTTATCCGGGTGGAAGCGCTCATCACCGCTGTCATAATGTGGATTTGGCCCAATGACAGACAGCGAATTGATGTGTAGCCAATCACCAATGCCCTCACCAACGGGAACTATATTCGGGTTATGTCGCAGGATATTACGGGCAGACTCATCAAACCCCAGTTCTTCAAAATGCTCATGGGCACTCCATTGCCAAAGAATATTTCCTTGCCAATCCACCTCGATAATGCGGTCATCTAATAACGGAACATCGGAAATCGCCGGGTTTTCAACGTTCTGGTGAACCAGTAATAATGTGTTCCCATGATCAACGCCGGGATCCTGGCCTGGGACATAATAGCCAACAGGATTGCCTGAGCGTTGAAAGTCATGATGTTGCCTGGCGACCTGGCGCGGCGTGTCGTCCGGATCATGAACCAACTCATTCTGATCATATTTCCAGATGATATGGCCATCCCAGTCAACCTGAACCAGATCCAGCTGATCCTGAAATCCATAACGGGGGTTGCGTTGTCCGGTGCTGCCAAACACCTGGCCGCCAGGTAATAACTTGTTTGGAAAACCCTGTAATCCGCGCCACAGTTTGACTTCTTGTCCGCGTGGATCAATCAGTAGAGCACCAAGGTCTGCGGCCTGTAGCAGGGTATAACCACTCCAGGCTTTTTCCGGGTTATATAGCGTAACGCCAGTGGGATAAATCGTTGGGTGTCCCATCTGTTACTCCTTAGAGCGGCCGTTGGCCGGCAAGACTGATACGATGCAGATTACGAATTTCACTATCAGGGAATGCGGTGCGGGCGTGGGCAGTTGAGCGGTTATCCCATAAGACAACATCGCCCACCTGCCAGTAGTGCTCATAGCGAAGTGAATCACGAAAAGCATGAGCACGCAGTTCTTCAATCAACTGCTGACCTTCTTCCAGTGATAGCTCTGGTATTTCAACCTCAGTGTCACGACTGATAAACAGGATCTTCTTGCCGCTTTCCGGGTGTGTGGTTACCAATGGGTGAGCAAAAAACAAACCTTTGGGTGGATTGCTCGGGTCTCGGTAGCGAGGTCTGACAGGCTCACCATGTCGTAAAAACGGGTTATAGGTAATCAACGTCAGTGATGCGATTTTTTCCTGTGTCGCTGCTGGCAAGGTTTCCCAGGCCTGATTCAGGTTATACCAGGAAGTTTCTCCGCCTTGAGATGGAATCTCAAGGGCATACAGAAAGGATGCTTTTGAAGGGCGGGGAGTCCACTGATGGTCAATGTGCGGCGTTAATTCGCCTGAACCGGTATAACCACCCGCCTGATTAGAAACCGGAACAACCGCTGGTGCTGCTCCATTGGTATCAGATGCCAGCACTGGCACATCGGCAGGTGGATGAAAAACATCGCCAAAGTAGGTAGCAAAATTAAACAGTTGTTCGTCTGTTAATGTTTGGTTTTTGAATATCAGAATGTGATGTTCATTCCAGGCCTTCTGCAGTTGCAAAAACTGTTGCTGATTAACGGGTTGCCGAAGATCAATGCCTTCGACTACAACGCCCAATGCGCTACCGGTTTTTTCTACAGAGAACGGCTGATTGATTGTATCTGTACTCATAAATAGTCCTGGAGTAAGCCCATTTCATGGACATGGATTAGGGAAATTTAAATGAATTTCATTGATTTTCTTTAGGGTGTCATGATTCAGTTCAATATCAAGACTGCTGATATTTTCCTTAAGTTGATCAATATTGGTTGCACCGATCAGGTTGCTGCCGAGGTACGGTCTCTGATTAACGAAAGCGAGTGCCAGTTGAGCGGGTGTGATATTCAGACTCTCAGCGAGATCAACATATTGCTGTATGGCCCGCTCAGCAGCGGGCGCGTGGTAACGATTAAAGCGATCGAACAAGCTTAATCGCGCTCCTTCCGGTCGCTGACCGTTTAAGTACTTTCCGCTTAATGTGCCAAATGCGAGTGGGGAATAAGCCAATAAAGGAATGTTCTCACGCAGGCTTATTTCAGCCAGGCCAATATCCCACACCCTGTTCAGTAGGTTGTAAGGATTCTGAATGCTTGCAATACGTGGCAGACCGCGCTCCGCAGATGTCAGAAAACGATGAATTCCCCAGGGAGTTTCGTTGGATACACCGATCGCCCGGATTTTTCCTTGTTGAATGAAGGTTTGCAGGATATCCAGAGTCTCATCAATCGCCACTGTGACTTCATTAGCTACGTGTTCATAATCCAGTCGCCCAAAATAGTTAGTCGACCGGTCAGGCCAATGCAGTTGATACAAATCGATGTAATCAGTTTGCAGTCGGCTTAAGCTGTCATGCAATGCCTGCGTCAGATTAGGCCGGTCGAATTTAGCGTTACCGTTGCGCAGATGAGATGGTCTGACAGCATCCCGTGCAGGACCTGCGGCTTTAGTGGCAATAATCACATCATCACGCTTACCCCGTTGATGTAACCAATTACCAATATACTGTTCGGTTAATCCTTGCGTTTCAGCCTTTGGGGGAACGGGATACATTTCTGCGGTATCAATGAAGTTGATACCATGAGCAATCGCATAATCAAGCTGAGTGAACGCTTCTTGCTCACTGTTTTGTTCTCCCCAGGTCATGGTTCCGAGTCCAATCTGACTAACCTTTAAGCCAGATGTTCCCAGTTGCAGCGTTTTCATACCAATGCTGCCTCCTGAACCGGAAATTCAATGGCGAGTGCTTCTTTAACGGAAGGTAAGTTCCGGAATCTTTCCCGTGCTTTCAACAAGGTCGGCAGGTTTTTAAACTCAGAATCAATTCGCTCATACCAGCCAAGAAAAACTCCCAGGTATAAATCAGCAACAGATAATTCATCGCCTACGAGATAATCCTTTCCATTGAGGTGCCGTTCAATAATTTCCAGGTTGTTTACCAAATTCTGCTTTCCATATTGACGTATATCTTCTTGCGCATTTTTATCCAGACTGATTTCAGCTGCTCGATTGATTAAGCGAAATGATCCTGAGTGAACTTCTGAACTCAGAAATCCAAGCCATGACTGAATGAGTGCCCGACGCTCAGTACCAGCAGGAGCAATCAAGCGCTGAGTTGGATCCAGGTCGGCCAAAAATGTCAGCACAGAGCTGTTTTCCGTAATCAATACCTTCGTATCTGTCAGCAACGCAGGCACTTTGCCGAATGGCGAGATTTGGTAAATTAAAGAGTCTGGATTACGCAGTGGTACGCGCACTACCTGAATAGGAAGATTCAGCTCCTTAACGGTAACATGGGCTGCAAAGGAGCAAGCTCCTGATGATACATATAAATTGGTCATAGCTATTCCTAGATGAGTGCAAGACGGAAACTGTAGGTGTCAGATGCAGCGTTGAGACCCGCATTGAGCGATTGTTCCAGAGCCGCTGCAGCTTGTTTAAGCCTGGATTTCAGATTGGACGATTCGATACGATAGCCGCCGTCTTCTGTTTTCGGGATTTCACTATCAACCGCATAGACTGTCGGTATAAATCGCTCAGCTTTAAGGCTGGCGATGACCGGATGCAGCGCATGGTCAATGGCCAGGAGATGAGCCTGACTACCACCAGATGCAAGAGACAGAACCGTTTTTCCTTTAAGCGAATTCTCCGGAAGAACGTCAATGAGTGATTTCAGGGCTGCTGAGAATGAAGCTTTATAAACAGGTGTTGATGTAATAACTACATCTGCCGATATAACAGAAGCAATCAGACTTTTTATACCATCATCACTAAAATCAGCGGACAAAAGTGCCTTTGCGCTTATCAGATCGGCTGAAATAGTCTCAATTTTATATTCTTTGGATAAGTGCTTAGCAACCTCTTTTGCAAGATGTGTGGATCTCGATTTTTGATTTGGACTTCCCAGAAGAATCAGAATTTTCTTACTCATAAGTACCTTAAATTAATAGCTCTTTGTTGAGGTTTTTCCTTTGATGCATTTCCTGTGCCAGTCATAAATCCTTTTAAAATCAGGATCTTGTTTTATTGTGTCGTATCCTTTCTGTGTGTTTTTAAGCAATGTGCTGAATAATCATCAGGCTGCTGATGCTGCCCTGCCCTGACAAAGCTCTATAGAAAAGAAAAGCTATCTCGGCAATGCAGAAATATTGAAATGCTTATAATGAATAAATATTTATCTATATCTTCCGACTCTGCCACATTTAATGGGGTCAGGAGGTGGTTTATATGTGTCAGTTATTGGCAATAACCAGTCGTTTTCCAATTTCACCATTCCCCTCTTTGAGTGGTTTTTTTCAAAGGGCGGGTAACACGGCTGCTCATACTGATGGGTGGGGAGTGGCCATGTATCGTAATAATGAACTTGAAATTCGTTCGCATGCATCCGCGGCAGCGAGTTGTTCGCATGCGAGTAATTTGTTGGCTGAGAGTCCGCAGAGTACGACCTTTGTTTGTCATATTCGTAAGGCGACGCATGGAAGTGTCTGCCTTGAAAATACCCACCCTTTTGCCCGTGATTTGTGGAATGGGACGTGGGTCTTTTCACACAATGGGGATCTGAGTGACTTTCATCCTGAGCTGAACGACTCGTTCAGGCCAGTTGGTACAACGGATAGCGAAGTGGCATTTTGCTGGATGTTACAACAATTGAGTTTCCAATTTGGCGACCAGATGCCTCCCCTGGATGAGCTGGTGAGCTTTCTGGCTTTGTTAAGTCGGTATGTCAGCCTTCATGGCACGTTCAATTACGTACTTGCCAATGGGCCGTTACTGATCGTGCACTGTTCGACGGAACTTTACTGGACAGAGCGCCGGTTCCCGTATGGTGTGGTTGAGTTGCTGGATACTGGATTAAAGGTTGATCTTAATCGTCTTAATCAAAGCGATGGAGCGATGACAGTGTTGGCAACGCATCCTCTGACGCGCGGTGAGGTCTGGTGTCCTATGGGGCGGGGAGAGCTTCGGGTGTACAAAGATGGAGAGCTCCTGCACAGCAAGTCGGCACCATCCGATGCGTTTCCGGATGAGCAAGTCTGGTCACAGCGTTGGAAGGAGGGTGCGATCCGTCTGGTTTGATCGCGATCCATTCTGGTTTACTGGTTGTTGCTTATCTGAAAAAATGCATAAGCATGTGAATTTTTCTTCGTTCGGCTGCTAAGCCACAAGCCTTAGACTAGCGGCAACACTGAATGAGGAGTGAATCATGCGTTTCCCTGTTATCTCTAAAACCCTGGCGGCAGCGTTCGCCAGCGGCCTGCTGATCGCCAGCGCGCACAGCCAGACCTTACTGAATGTGTCGTACGACGTGTCGCGCGAACTGTATAAAGACATCAATCCGGCGTTCAGCGCCCATATCCGGCAACAGCACCAGCAGGATGTCAGCGTTAACCAATCGCACGGCGGCTCCAGCAAGCAGGCCATGTCGGTGGCAGCTGGTCTGGAAGCCGATGTGGTCACCATGAACCAGACGCCGGATATCGACATGCTGGTGAGCAAAGGCCTGGTCGATGCCGACTGGCGCGAACAATTCCCGCATCAGGCTACGCCCTACACCACCACCTCGGTGTTTCTGGTGCGCAAAGGCAACCCGAAAAATATCCGCGACTGGGATGATTTAACCCGTGCCGGTTTAACCGTGATTGTGCCGAACCCGAAAACTTCCGGTAATGGCCGCTACACCTATGTTGCCGCCTGGGGCTATGCGCTGGAAAAAACCGGCAGCGATGCCGGCGCCGAACAATTTGTGCGCGGCCTGCTGGCTAATGTGCCGGTGCTGGATGGCGGCGGCCGCGGTGCCACCACCACCTTTACCCAACGCGGTGTCGGCGATGTGCTGGTGACCTTTGAAAACGAAGCCATTCTGATTGCGCAGGAATTGGGTGCGGCCGGCTTTGATATTGTCTATCCGTCGCTGTCCGTTGATGCCGCAGCCCCGGTGGCACTGGTTAAAAAAGTAACCGAGCGCCGTGGCACTACGGACACCGCCCGCAGCTACCTGAATTTCCTGTTCAGCCCGCAAGGCCAGAACATTATTGCCAAACATTATTTCCGGCCGCATGATGCCGCGGTGCTGGCCGAATATGCCAGCCGTTTCCCGCCGGTAAAAACCTTTACCGTGGATGAAAAACTGGGCGGCTGGGCAGCAGTAAATCAGCGTCATTTTGCCGAAGGTGCGTTGTTTGATCAGATTATGGTGAACCGCTGATGGCTAAATCCCGTTCGTTCAGTGTACTGCCGGGATTCGGACTTAGTCTCGGCTACACCCTGGTATATTTATCGCTGATTGTGCTGATCCCGCTAGCGGCTGTGTTTATTAAAACCACAGAACTAAGCTGGGAGCAGTTCTGGAATGTCGTGTCATCACCGCGTGTAGTGGCCTCTTATAAACTGTCCTTCGGAGCATCATTATTAGCGGCCGCCATTAATGCGGTATTCGGTATGTTGCTGGCCTGGGCGCTGGTGCGTTACAGCTTTCCGGGTAAGAAAATTATTGATGCGCTGGTCGATCTGCCCTTTGCCTTACCTACGGCGGTCGCTGGTATTGCCTTAACTGCACTCTATGCCCCGAATGGTTGGCTCGGTCAGTATCTGGAGCCGTTGGGCATTAAGGTGGCCTTTGCGCCACTGGGTGTATTGGTGGCGCTGGTATTTATTGGCTTACCTTTTGTGGTACGCACAGTACAGCCGATTCTGGAAGATCTGGAAACCGAACTTGAAGAAGCTGCCGCCAGCCTGGGCGCCAACCGCTGGCAAACCTTTTGGTATGTCGTATTTCCGATCCTGTTACCGGCATTGCTTACTGGTTTTGCGCTGGCGTTTGCCCGTGCCGTAGGTGAATACGGTTCGGTGATTTTTATTGCCGGTAATATTCCGATGGTGTCGGAAATTACTCCACTGATGATTATTACCCGTCTGGAGCAATACGATTACAACGGTGCCACCGCCATTGCCGTAGTGATGCTGGTATTTTCTTTTGTGTTGTTGTTGGCCATTAACGGATTGCAGGCCTGGACTGCCCGTCGTACAGGGAGAACACTCTGATGAGTATTGTGATCAGTAAGCAAGCGATGGTAACGGCTGTGCCGGGCAGCGCCAGCGCCACCCGCTTTGAAAAAAACCGCGCCACCCGCGAACCACTATGGGTTAAGCGCATCATTCTGGGGCTGGGGTTAACCTTTTTTACCATCTTTCTGCTGATGCCGTTGCTGGCAGTCTTTGTAGAAGCGCTGCGTAAGGGCCTCGAGGTTTACTGGCATGCCCTGCGCGATCCGGATGCCATTGCTGCGGTTCAGTTAACCTTGCTGGCGGCCGCCATTTCGGTACCGCTGAATCTGGTGTTTGGTATTGCGGCGGCCTGGTCGATCGCCAAGTTTGATTTCCGTGGCAAGCAGATATTAATCACCTTAATTGATCTGCCCTTTTCGGTGTCGCCGGTCATTGTCGGCCTGATGTATGTGCTGGTATTTGGTGCCAGTGGCTGGTTCGGCAACTGGCTGGTCGAAAATGACATCAAAATTATTTTCGCCGTACCCGGCATTGTGCTGGCCACAGTGTTCGTTACCTTTCCCTTTATTGCGCGGGAATTAATTCCGCTAATGCAGGCGCAGGGCCGTGAAGAAGAAGAAGCAGCGGTGGTGTTAGGTGCCCGGGGCTGGCAGGTGTTCTGGTACATCACGCTGCCCAACATTAAATGGGGGCTGCTGTACGGCGTTATTCTGTGTAATGCCCGCGCCATGGGTGAATTTGGCGCGGTGTCGGTGGTGTCCGGCCATATCCGTGGCTTAACCAATACCATGCCGCTGCATGTCGAAATTCTGTACAACGAATATCAGTTTTCAGCGGCGTTTGCCGTGGCTTCGCTGCTGGCCATTCTGGCTGTTTTTACCTTGGTTATTAAAAGCTGGGTGGAGTATCGTACCCACAAACCCGGTCATTAATGGGAATTTATTATGAGTATTCAGGTTAACAATTTACGCAAAGAATTCGGTACTTTTACCGCATTAAATGATATTTCGCTGGATTTTCCCGCCGGTGAACTGGTCGCCCTGCTGGGACCATCCGGTTGTGGCAAAACCACCCTGCTGCGCATTATTGCCGGGTTAGAACAGGCCGACAGTGGCAGCGTGATTTTGGATGGCGAAGACGCCTCCGATACCCATGTGCGTGAACGTCAGGTCGGCTTTGTGTTTCAGCATTACGCGCTGTTCAAGCACATGACGGTGTTCGATAACGTCGCCTTCGGGCTGCGCATGCGCCCGAAAGCGACCCGGCCAACCGAAGCACAGATTAAAGAGAAAGTAATGTCGTTGCTGTCGCTGGTACAGCTGGATTGGCTGGCCGATCGTTTCCCGGCGCAACTGTCTGGTGGTCAGCGTCAGCGTATTGCCCTGGCGCGTGCGCTGGCAGTGGAGCCGCGCGTGCTGTTGCTGGATGAGCCGTTCGGTGCCCTGGATGCCAAGGTGCGCAAAGAATTACGTCGCTGGCTGCGCAAGCTGCATGACGAGCTGCACATCACCTCGATTTTTGTTACTCATGATCAGGAAGAAGCGCTGGAAGTGGCCGACCGCGTGGTACTGATGGATCATGGAAAAGTTGAGCAGGTCGGCACCCCGGAAGAGGTTTATAATCAGCCGGCTACGCCCTTTGTGTACGGCTTTCTCGGTTCGGTTAATTTATTTCATGGTCGGATTGAGCAGGATTCTGTCCGTGTCGGTAACGACGCAGTACCGCATCAACAACAGGACTTGCCGGCTGGTGCTGATGTTTTCGCCTTTGCGCGCCCGCATGAACTGGACATTATTACGGATCCGGCTGCAACCGAAGGCATTGCCGCAGTGGTCGACCGGATTCTGTCATTCGGTCATACCGCCCGGGTGGAACTGGACGGTGCTAATGGGGCGACAGGCCAGCATTTTGAGGTGGTGGTGCCGGTAGCTGAACTGCAGAACTTACAGTTGGTCCGCGGCCAGCAAGTACGCTTGCGACCGGCCAAATTAAAGTTATTTGAGCGTCACGGAGATCAGCACGGATGAATTTTCAGCAATTAAGGATTATCCGCGAAACGGTGCGGCGCAATTTTAATTTAACCGATGTCGCCAACAGCCTGCATACCTCGCAGTCCGGCGTCTCCAAGCACATCAAAGACCTGGAAGGTGAACTGGGGGTTGAGCTGTATGTTCGCAAGGGCAAGCGCTTGCTGGGGCTGACCGAGCCGGGCAAAGAAATGGTGAAAATTGTCGAACGTATGCTGCTGGATGCCGGCAATATTAAAAATCTGGCCGACCAATACAGTCAGCAGGATAGCGGTCAGTTAACCATTGCCACGACTCACACCCAGGCCCGCTATGTGCTGCCGCAGGTGGTGACGGCGTTCAAACGCCAGTACCCGAAAGTGCATCTGCGCCTGCATCAGGGCAGCCCGAAAGAAATTGCTCAGATGCTGCTGGAAGGTGAAGCCGATATCGGGCTGGCCACTGAAGCGCTGGCCGATATCGCCGAACTTGCCAGCTTCCCGGTGCACTCCTGGCATCACAGCGTGGTGGTACCGGATCAACATCCTCTGCTGCAGCAACCCCTGACTCTGGCCGCGCTGACGGAGTATCCGATTATTACCTATCACGAAGGCTTTACCGGCCGGGCGCGCATCGAACAGGCGTTTACCCGCGCCGGTCTGGTGCCCGATATTGTCATGTCGGCCCTGGATGCTGACGTGATCAAATCCTACGTCGAACTGGGGCTGGGCATTGGCATTATTGCCTCGATCGCCTTTTCTGCCGAACGCGACAGCGGCCTGAAATTACTGGATGGTGCGGCGTTATTTGACCGCAACGAAACCAAACTGGCGATCCGCAAAGGTCATCTGCTGCGCCACTTCGCCTATCGGTTTATTGAACTGTGCTCGGCCGACTTAACCGAGCAGAGGATTGCGCAGGCGCTGGCCGACTGATTACAGCGGCCACAGCACCAGCAGCACCACAATAGTAGCGGCACCGATGAGGATGTTCATGGGCACGCCCACGCGTAGAAAATCGCTGAATTTATAACCGCCCGGGCCGTACACCATCAGGTTGGTCTGATAGCCCAGCGGCGTGGCGAAGCTGGCCGAGGCGGCCATCATAATGGCGAAAATAAAGGGCTCCGGCGTCACGCCGGCTTTTTCAGTAATTTCAATGACAATGGGCACCATAATCACGGCAGCGGCATTGTTGGTAATCACTTCGGTCAGCAGGGAAACCGCCACATAGGTCAGCACCAGCATCAGCCAGGGGCGGTAATCACTCAGGTGCACAATGTTGCCGGCAATCCAGGCCGCTACGCCGGTTTTTTGTAGAGCAGCTCCTAAGGCAAAAGATGCGGCGATGGTGATGATCACGGTCAGGTCGAGGCTGCGTTCGGCCTGGTTCACATTCAAACAACCGGTCATCAACATCAGGCCGGCACCCACCAGCGCGGCATTGAGCATGGAAATCACATTGCAGCCGGCCAGCCCCACCACCGTCAGCAGAATAAACCAGGCCAGATAGGCGCGGTTATGGCGCGGGGTTTCTTTGCCCAGGTCGTTCACCAGCAAAAAATCTTTGTTAAAGCGCTGACGGCTGACGAACGCCGGCCGCGCTTCCAGCAATAAGGTATCGCCGGCCTGCAACTTAATAGAACGCAGATTGCCCTGCACCCGTTCGCCGTTACGCGCTACCGCCAGCACCACCGCACCGTAACGGTCGCGGAACTGGGCATCACGAATGGCCTGACCAATGGCCGCACAGTGCGGTGACACCACGGCCTCCACCAGGCAACGCTCGGCGCGCTGTTTACTGAGGGCGTTATCGTTTTCCAGCGCCGACGGCACAATGCCGTTAATGCGCAGCAGTTCAGAAATGGCTTCGGTATCACCGGCGAACACCAGCCGGTCACCGCCCTGCAAAGGCTGCTCAGAGGCCACCGCCGTCAGTACCGTTTCGCTGCGCTCAATCTCCACCAGATACACCCGCTCCAGCTCGCGCAGGCCGGCTTCTTCAACGGTTTTGCCCACCAGAGGGCCATCGCTGGCCACCGACACTTCGAGGGTAAATTCGCGCAGATTGGTAAAGGCTTTCTTATTGCTGCGATCCGGCAGCAGACGCGGAAATACCAGCCACATAAACAGCAGGCCAACCAGTGCCACCGGCAAACCGACGGCGGTAATGGAAAACAGCGACAACCCATCACGGCCGGTGAGAGCCTGATACTGGCCATTCACCACCAGGTTGGTGCTGGTGCCGATTAAGGTCAGGGTGCCGCCGAGAATGGCGGTATAGCTGAGGGGAATCATCAGCTTGGATGGGGCAATGCCGATTTTCTGCGACCAGCTGTTAATGGCCGGAATCATGGTCGCCACCACCGGGGTGTTGTTCAGAAAGGCGCTGAGAAACACCACCGGGCCGAAAATCCGCAGCATGGCCGAACGCAGAGTACCGGGCGACCCCAGTAAACGGTTGACCAGAATATCGATACCACCCGAGCTGTGCAGACCGGCGGCCACCACAAACATGGCCGCCACGGTGATCAGGCCACTGTTGCTGAAACCCGCCAGTGCTTCGGCGCTGGTCAGAATGCCGGTGGCGCTGAGCAGGGTCAGGGCCGCCATCATGGCAATATGCGGCTGCACGCGGGTAAAAATCAGCGTCAGTAACACACCAGCAGTCAGAGTAAGAGCAAACCAGCCTTGCCAATCCACGGCCAAATCCTCGGGGTTTTTGCAGGCTGGCATAGTAGAGCAGGGTTAAGATTACACAAAAGAATATAAATTTATTAAATTAGACCCCAATGGAATAAAAAATAGCTTTGCCAGTCCGCGTACTGGCGCTTTTTACAAATTCGGCCAAGATAGCGCCCTTATCGAGATTCTCTGCAAGGAAGTCATTGTGAACAGCATCGCCCTCTCCCGACCACTGGCCGTGGTGAAAACCATGCGCGGCAACTTTTTACTGCTGCCGCCGGTGTGCATTGCCCTGGGGTTGGCCACCAGCCTGCAGGCCGGGGCGGGTATGGACTGGCTGATGCTGGGGCTGATTATGCTGGGCGGCGTATTGGCGCACGTCAGTGTGAACATGCTCAACGAGTATCAGGACTTCAGCAGCGGGCTGGATTTCAACACCCGCCGCACTCCCTTCAGCGGAGGCACCGGCGCCTTACCGGCGCAACCGACCGCGGCCCGCCTGGTGCTGGCCGGCGGCATTGTTACCGTCTTCCCCACGCCCGTGGGG
>Ga0209075_1001267_pt1 | contig 24009 bp, 18 predicted proteins | sample Stecom2011_FD_187523 | JGI IMG/M metagenome (GOLD analysis project Ga0209075, IMG submission 187523) | Agricultural soil microbial communities from Utah to study Nitrogen management - Steer compost 2011 (SPAdes) (version 2) | ecosystem: Environmental > Terrestrial > Soil > Agricultural land...
AAAGATTAAACAAAATAAGAATATGAAAAAAGGATGTACAATTACCGTTTTAGTTTTTCTTGCATTGTCTTTTATAGCCGTGCTGGTTTGGTTTTGGCAAAAAAATGCACAGCCGCCTGTAAAATATGATACAGAACTACCTGAAATCCGTTCGATTTCCAAAACTACGGTTGCTACCGGAAATATTAACCCTAAAGAAGAAATCTTTATCAAACCCAACATGTCGGGAATCATTGACGAGGTATATGTAGAAGCAGGAGACTATGTAAAATCAGGTGATTTAATAGCTAAGATTAGAGTAGTTCCGAATGTTTCAAGCCTAAACTCGGCTCAAAATCAAATCCAGATGGCTAAAATCGATTTAGAAAATCAGAAAAAAGTGTACGAAAGACAAAAATCTCTTTTCGAAAAAGGAGTGATTTCGGCCAATGATTTTGATGCAACCGAAACAGCCTACAGACAATCACAGCAAAATTATAATTCAGCACTTCAAAATGCAGAAATCATCCGTACAGGTACTACAAGAGGAATGAGTAACATCGCTCAAACTCTTATTCGTTCAACTGTTTCGGGAATGGTACTCGATGTGCCTGTCAAAAAAGGAAATCAAGTAATTGAGGCCAATAACTTTAACGAAGGTACAACCATCGCCAGTTTAGCCGATGTAGAGGACATGATTTTTGAAGGGAAATTAGATGAATCAGAAGTTGGGAAAATCAAATTAGGACTGCCTTTAGAAATAACCATCGGAGCTATCGAAAACAAAAAATTTGATGCAGTTTTAGACTATATTGCACCCAAAGGAGTAGACGAAAACGGAGCAATGCAATTTCCGATAGAAGGGACTTTAATCAACAAAGACTCAACCTTTATCAGAGCGGGATTAAGTGCAAATGCTTCCATTATTTTGGCTAAAGCTGATGATGTTTTGGCCGTAAAAGAAGGGCTAGTGCAATATGATGACAAAACCAAGACGTCTTTTGTAGAAGTGGAAGTAGGCGAACAAAAATTCGAACGAAGAGACGTAGAACTCGGAGTGAGTGACGGTATTTATGTAGAAATAAAAAGCGGAATTACCAAAGACGATAAAATCAAGGTTTGGAATCAAATTAAAAAATAGTTGAATCATTGATTTGTCTGAGCAGTTGAATCTCATATTCGATTAAACAATTAAACAAGTTTAAAAGATGAAAATAACATCAAAAATAATTCTGTCCGTTTGTCTTCTTTTCGGAGCAAATGCTTTTTCTCAAAAAAAATGGACACTCGAGGAGTGTATAGCACATGCTATTGAAAATAACGTGTCGATTAGACAGATTGAACTAGATAATAAATTAGCCGAAGTGGACAAAAAAGACGCTTTCGGAAATTTCTTGCCTAACGTAAATGCGAGCGCCTCTCATTCATGGAATATTGGTTTGAATACCAATATCACAACTGGAATTCTAGAGAATCAAACTACGCAATTTACCTCTATGGGGGCCTCGGCAGGCATTGATATTTTTAGAGGATTACAGCACCAAAATCGATTCAGAAAATCGAAACTCGCTCTTATTTCTTCACAATACCAACATTTAAAAATGGAAGAAGACGTAGCGCTGAATGTAGTAAATGCTTACCTGCAAGTTTTATTCAACAAAGAAAACATTAAGGTTCAAAAACAACAATACCAAGCAGATAGCCTACAACTTGTGCGTTCAGAGGCATTAGTAGATGCAGGAATGGTTCCGAGTGGTGATTTATTCGATATGAAAGCTACCATTGCAACAGATAAACAACGAATTATTCAGGCTGAATATGCGTTGCTGGTATCTAAAATGAGCTTAGCCCAACTTTTGCAATTAGAAGACTTTAAAGAATTCGATATCGCAGATGTAGAATATGATTTCGAACCTAATGAAATCTTTTTTCAAACGCCTGAATCTATATATAACAAAGCAAAAGAAGAAAGGACTGAACTTAAAATTGCTGAAAACAGTGTAAAGCTAGCAGAGAAAGATGTTGACATTGCTAAAGGAGCTTATTTTCCGTCTTTGACAGGATTTTATAGCTTTTCATCTCGTGTTTCGTATGCTAAAATTCCTGACGGAATGGGAGGAGAAATGAATCCACCATCTTTTTGGGATCAATTCGATACTTTTAAAGGGCATAACTTTGGAATTCAGCTTAATATCCCGGTTTTTAACGGATTTGCCACAAGAAATAATGTGGAAAGAAGCAAAATTAACTTAGAGAAAACAAAACTGGCCCTAGAGCAAACCCAACTCGATTTGGAAAGGGATATTTATACCGCTTTTTCGGATGCAAAAGGAGCAATGGAAACCTATTTGGCCACTCAAGAAATGTTAAGAGCTAGAGAAGAGGCCTTCCGATACACTAAAGAACGTTACGAAAACGGAATGGCAACTGCTTTTGATTACAATCAATCGCAAACACTTTTGGTAAATACTCAATCTGATTTGCTTCGAACCAAGTACGATTATTTATTCCGAACCAAAATATTAGAGTTCTATTTCGGAATACCCATTTATCAAAAATAAAAAATTAGACAAGAGCTTCTGACATCGATCAGAAGCTTTTTTTTGCACTATAATAAGACTTTTGTCCTGAGAAGCACGAAGTTAAACCAACAAAAAAGGAAGATTTAGGTTTCTCTGCTTATATTTTCTAAAATTCTTCCCTAAAAATATTTATCTTTGCTTGTTATAAACAAATGAATTTCTATCCGATTTCTGTCGGATTTTACATAAAAAGAAAGGTAAGATATGGCTTGTGCAAGTTGTTCCACAAAAGACGGCTCTGCTCCTAAAGGGTGTAATAACCACGGAAGTTGCGGAACCGATTCATGTAATAAATTATCAGTTTTTGACTGGTTGTCAAATATGTCTTCGGATATTCAATCGCAGTTTGATGGAGTTGAAGTGCGATTTAAAAACTCTCGAAAAGAGTTCTTCCGAAATACAGAAAACCTCACATTATCTATCGGAGATGTGGTAGCCACTGAAGCATCACCTGGTCACGATATCGGAATTGTAACCTTAACAGGAGAGTTGGTTAAAATTCAAATGAAGAAAAAAGGAATTAATCCGGATGATTTACTTCCGAAAATTTATCGAAAAGCCAACCAAAAAGATATTGACGTATGGACAGAATATCGCCTGAAAGAAGAAAAAGTTCAGGTACGTGCGCGTGAAATCGCCATTGCTTTAAATTTAGAAATGAAGATTTCTGATATCGAATTTCAAGGTGACGGATCGAAGGCTATTTTCTATTACACAGCAAGCGAAAGAGTAGATTTTCGTCAGTTAATTAAAGAATTTGCTCAGGAATTTCGAGTTCGTATTGAAATGAAGCAAATCGGATTTCGCCAAGAAGCTTCTCGCTTAGGAGGAATTGGATCATGTGGAAGAGAATTGTGTTGTTCCACTTGGCTTACTGATTTTAGAAGTGTAAACACCTCGGCTGCACGCTACCAGCAATTAAGCTTGAATCCACAAAAGCTAGCCGGTCAATGCGGAAAATTAAAATGTTGTCTTAATTATGAATTAGATAGCTATATGGATGCGCTCAAAGATTTTCCGGGATCCGATACCGTTTTGCAAACAGAAAAGGGAGATGCTCAATGCCAAAAAATAGATATCTTTAGAGAGTTGATGTGGTTTACATATCGGGAGAATACAGCACAGTGGTATGTGCTTTCTACATCAAAAGTCAAAGAAATAATCGCTTTAAATAAACAAGGCAAAAAAATTGCAACCATAGAAGATTACACAGTTGAATTGCAGTCTTCCGAAGAAGCTACGTTCAAAGATGCTGTCGGTCAAGAAAGCCTTACAAGGTTTGATACACCTAAACGAAACAAGAATAAAAACCGTAATCGAAACAAAAATCGTAAGAAAAATGAAGGGAAATCTTAAAATTTCAATTGTTTTTTTATTGGTTTTCACCTTGTTTGCTTGTGGAGAAAAGCCTGTTTTTACTAGCTATAAATCTGTCGGAAATTCTTGGCACAGAGATAGCATAGTGAGTTTTAATTTCGAAGTTCAAGATACGCTTCAGCCCTATAATATGTTTTTAAATCTAAGAACAAACAATAAATATGAGTTTAGTAACATTTTTTTGATTGCCTCTATCGAAAGTCCTAATCAACAAATAAAAGTTGACACTTTAGAATATATTATGGCTTCGCCTGACGGAAAAATGTTAGGCAGCGGATTCTCGGATGTAAAAGATAGTAAACTGTGGTTTAAAGAAAATTATCGTTTTTCCGAACTCGGAAATCATATTATTAAAGTAGAACAAGCCTTGAGAAAACGAAGTGAAATAGAAGGAATCGAAAGATTAGAAGGCGTTACTGACGTGGGACTTAGCGTTGAGTTGACAAAAAATCAATAAGAATATTTAGTTAACCAATAACCATTAAGAACATGGCAAAGAATAAGGAAACTAATAATTTCTCAAAATACATTAAGTGGTTTTGGGGACTTTTTATAGGAGGAATTGCTTTTGTAATTCTTCTTTTCTTGTTGGCTTCGGCTGGGGCTTTCGGAGAAATGCCAACTTTCGAAGAATTAGAAAATCCGTCTTCGAACCTGGCTTCCGAGATTATTTCGGCAGATGGGAAAACCATCGGAAAACTCTATCTTAACGAGAATAGAACCCCTATCAAGTACGAAGATTTATCACAAAATCTGATAGACGCCTTAGTAGCAACCGAAGATGAACGCTTTTATACTCATTCCGGAATCGATGCTCGAGGAACGGTCAGAGCAGCTGTTTTTATGGGGAGAAGAGGAGGAGCCAGTACCATAACACAACAGCTGGCAAAACTCCTTTTTCACGAAGAAGGATCAAAGAATATCGTAGAGCGGATGCTTCAAAAAATCAAAGAATGGATTATTGCGGTTCGCTTAGAAAAGCGATACACCAAGCAAGAAATCATGACCATGTATCTGAATCAGGTTGATTTTGTGAACAATGCAGTAGGAATTCGCTCCGCTTCAAGAATTTATTTTTCTAAAGAGCCTAAAGACCTCAACAAAGAAGAAGCCGCTGTTTTGGTCGGAATGCTCAAAAATCCGTCTTTGTTTAACCCTAGACGTAGAGTAGAGCTAACAACAGACAGACGAAATACCGTTTTGGGACAAATGCTCAAAAACGATTTTATATCTCAATCCGAAAAAGATTCTCTGCAAAAACTTCCGTTAGAACTCCAATATTCGCCAGAATCACACAACGAAGGAATTGCCACATACTTCAGAGAGTATTTAAGAGAATACATGAGAAATTGGGCAAAAGAAAACCCTAAAGAAGACGGAACACATTATAACATCTATCGAGACGGACTCAAAATATATACAACTATAGATTCGCGTATGCAAACGTATGCAGAAGAAGCCGTTTCAGCACATTTGGCAAACCTTCAGGAAGAATTTTTCGATCATTTTAAAGGTAGAAAAAATGCTCCCTTTGTAGATTTGACAGAAGATCAAACAGACAGAATTATGCTTCGTGCGATGAAAGATTCTGAACGATGGAGACTGATGAAAGAACAAGGGAAATCAGAAAGCGAAATCAAAAAATCTTTTGAAATTCCAACCGAAATGACAGTTTTTTCGTGGAAAGGAGGCGAAATAGATACGCTTATGACACCTATGGACTCGATTCGGTATTATAAACACTTCTTAAGAACAGGAATGATATCGGTAGAACCTCAAACAGGATACATCAAAGCCTGGGTCGGAGGTATTAACCACAAATATTTTAAATATGATCATGCTAAACAAGGAGCAAGACAAGTAGGTTCGACTTTCAAACCCTTTGTGTATGTTACGGCCATGGAACAGCTCCACAAATCGCCTTGTGATAGTATTATTGATGCTCCATTCACTATTCCTAAAGGTAAGTGGAATGCTTCACACGATTGGACGCCCCGAAACTCTAGCGGGAAACATATCGGAACAACTACTTTAGACAGAGCCTTGGCAAACTCAATTAATACCGTTTCGGCCAAACTAATGGATATGGTAGGGCCTAGAGCTGTGGTAGATATGACCAAAAGATTAGGGGTTGATGCAGATATCCCGGAGCAAGTTGCCATATCGCTGGGAGCAGTCGAAATTACAGTGCATGATATGGTAGCAGCTTATAGCACATTCGCTAATATGGGAGTTTACATTAAACCTCAAACCATATTGCGTATTGAGGACAAAAACGGGAAAGTATTATACGAGCACGTTCCGCAACCCAAAGATGTATTAAGTAAAGATGTTTCTTATGCAGCCATAAAGCTTCTAGAAGGCGTAACACAAGGAGGAAGCGGAGGAAGACTCAAATCTACAGGAGGCGGAGGTCCAGCATATCGAAGAATGACAGGTTACCCGTACGCTTTTACAAATCCAATTGCAGGAAAAACAGGAACAACCCAGAACCAATCGGATGGATGGTTTATGGGAATGGTACCGAATCTTGTAACCGGAGTTTGGGTCGGAAACGAAGATAGAGCAGCACACTTCAGAACCATTACCTACGGACAAGGAGCCTCGATGGCACTTCCGATTTGGGGAATTTATATGAAAAAATGCTACGAAGACAAAACACTAAACGTATCTAAAGAAGAATTCGAAAAACCAAAAAATTTAGCTCCATGGGCTGAATGTAAATCTGTAGTAAACGATTCGCTAAATATAGAAATAGATATAGATGAGTTTAGGATGTAATTGTAGTTAAAAAACGCAAATATTATTTATGAAAAAAGAAACTCCGTTAATGAAACAATATAACAGCATCAAGGCAAAATACCCTGATGCTTGTTTGCTTTTCAGGGTAGGAGATTTTTATGAAACTTTCGGAGAAGACGCTGTTCGTACAGCCAAAATTCTCGGAATTACACTCACCAAAAGAGGAAACGGAAGCGAATCAGAAACCGCTCTAGCAGGATTTCCGCACCATTCTTTAAATACTTATTTGCCAAAACTAGTAAAAGCAGGACTTCGCGTTGCCATTTGCGACCAACTCGAAGACCCGAAAATGGCCAAAACCATCGTTAAACGTGGTGTAACAGAATTAGTTACTCCCGGAGTTGCGATGAACGATGAGGTGTTGAGTGCTAAAACCAATAACTTTCTGGCTTCGGTCTATTTCGGAAAAGTGGCTATCGGAATATCGTTCTTGGATGTTTCGACCGGAGAGTTTTTAACCTCCGAAGGAAACAGAGATTATATCGATAAATTGCTTCAAAACTTCAATCCGAGCGAAATCTTAGTGGCCAAACACTTTAAGAAGCACTTTAAAGAGTGGTTTGGAGAGAATTACAACATATTTTATCTAGAAGATTGGATTTACAAACAAGATTATGCTCTTGAGAGTCTGACCAATCATTTTCAGACCAATTCCCTTAAAGGTTTCGGAATTGAAGATTTGACAAACGGAATCATCGCCTCGGGCGCGATTCTGTACTATTTGTCTGAAACTCAGCACAAAAAAATTGCACATATAACTTCGATCAGCAGAATAATTGAAGATAGCTATGTGTGGATGGATAGATTCACCGTTAGAAATCTAGAGCTGTATACCAGTCCAAACCTAAATGCGGTAACGCTTCTGGATGTAATTGACAAAACGATTTCCCCAATGGGAGGACGACTTCTAAAGAGATGGTTGGCATTTCCGTTAAAAGATAAAACTCGAATCGAACAGCGCCTTGATGTGGTAGATTATTTGAAATCAAATCAGGAAGTTTTGCAATCCATTCAGTATCAAATCAAACAGATTTCTGACCTAGAGCGATTGATTTCGAAAATTGCAACCGGAAAAGCATCGCCTAAAGAGGTCGTAACACTCAAAGATTCGCTTAAAGCGATTCAACCCATCAAAAAAACAGCTTCAGAAAGTTCGGATAAATCGCTTCAGAAAATCGGAAAAAACTTGGATGATTGTCAAATAATTATTGATAAAATTACTAGTACCCTCAACCAAGAAGCTCCTGTCTCGATCAGCAAAGGAAATGCAATTGCAAGTGGAGTGAACCCTGAACTAGACGAACTTCGAAATATTTCAAACTCAGGAAAAGAATACCTAGATGATTTAGAGAAAAGAGAATCCGAAAACACCGGGATTCCATCGTTAAAAGTAGCTTTTAATAATGTTTTTGGTTATTATATTGAAGTTCGAAATACGCATAAAGATAAAGTTCCGACTGAGTGGATTCGAAAACAAACTTTAGTCAGTGCAGAACGATATATAACCGAAGAACTCAAAGAATACGAAGCTAAAATTCTAGGAGCAGAAGAAAAAATTGCAGCTTTAGAATCAGAAATCTTCGAAAAGCTGATTATGTGGCTTTCGGGCTATATCAAACCGATTCAGACCAACGCAAGTCTGATTGCACAACTAGATTGTTTAGCAGGGTTTGCTACGTTGGCAATCGAAAATAACTACTCTAAACCCGAAATTACTGAAGATTTTTCGTTAGAAATTAAAGGTGGTCGACATCCGGTTATCGAAAAGCGACTTCCAATTGGAGTGCCTTATATTGCAAACGATTTGTATTTAGATAGACACTCACAACAAATCATTATGATTACCGGACCGAATATGTCCGGTAAATCAGCTATTTTAAGACAAACGGCACTTCTGGTGCTCTTGGCTCAAATCGGAAGTTTTGTTCCGGCTGATTCCTTAAAAACAGGTTTAGTTGATAAGATTTTTACCCGAGTGGGCGCTTCGGATAACATCTCGATGGGAGAATCGACTTTTATGGTCGAAATGAACGAAACCGCTTCTATTTTGAATAATTTATCCGAAAGAAGCTTGATTTTGCTTGACGAAATCGGTCGAGGAACAAGTACGTATGACGGAGTATCGATAGCTTGGGCAATTGCAGAATACTTGCACCAACATCCGCATCAGCCTAAAACACTTTTTGCAACACATTATCACGAACTCAATCAGATGACCGAGATTTATGAGCGTGTCAAAAACTTTAATGTATCGGTCAAAGAAACCAAAGATTCGGTTCTGTTCTTACGAAAACTGCAAGAAGGAGGTTCGGCTCACAGTTTCGGAATTCACGTAGCTAAAATGGCTGGAATGCCTCAAACGGTAGTTCAGAAGGCTCAAAAAATGTTGAAACAACTCGAAAAAGACCATTCTTCTGAGAATATAAGTCCGACAAAAGACGACTTACAACTTTCTTTTTTTAATCTGGACGATCCTCTTCTAGAAGATATTAAGTCCGAAATTCTGAATTTGGATATAAATACCTTAACACCTGTTGAAGCCTTGATGAAGCTCAACAATATTAAAGGAATGTTGCAGAAGAAGTAATGGGTCAAAATCAGGCTAAAACATCTTATTCGATTCTTTTTGCAATTGCAATTGCACACTTGCTCAACGATTTGCTGCAAGCCGTAATTCCTGCAATTTATCCACAATTGGAGCAAAAGTTTGATCTTTCGATGACTCAAATCGGAATCATTACGCTTTGTTTTCAGTTGTCGTCTTCGATTTTTCAGCCTTTGGTTGGTAATTATACCGATAAGAATCCAAAACCCTATTCGCAGGTTTTCGGAATGTTTTTTACAGCTGTCGGAATAGCCACGCTGGCTTATGCTCCGAGTTATCATTGGATTTTAGTAGCTGTAACCTTGGTCGGAATAGGTTCTTCGGTTTTTCATCCAGAAAGCTCAAGAGTTGCTTTTTTGGCTTCGGGAGGTAGGCGAAGTCTGGCTCAAGCTATTTTTCAGCTCGGAGGAAATACCGGAACAGCTCTGGCTCCGCTTTTGATTGCGTGGATTGTAATTCCGAACGGGAAAAGACATATTTTGTGGTTTGTACTATTTGCTGTTTTAGCTAAAATTATTTTGATTTATGTCGGGAAATGGAGAAGCAACGAACTCAAAATTGCTGCTAATGGGGTCAAAAAACCGATAGTTTTGCCAGATTTAACTCAAAAACAAATTACAATTTCGGTTGTTATTTTGTTGGTGCTGATTTTTTCGAAATATTTCTATACAGCCGGAATCACAAGTTACTTTCAGTTTTATACGATGAAAAAATTTGGACTTTCAGAAGTTCAGGCTCAAGTTTATTTGTTTTACTTTTTAGGAGCAGCAGCTCTCGGAACGCTTTTAGGAGGCGTTTTTGGAGATAAATTCGGACGTAAATTCGTGATTTGGTTTTCTATTTTAGGAGCGGCCCCCTTTGCGCTTATGCTTCCGTATGTTGACCAACACTGGACAGCAGTCTTAATTGTGCTTATCGGGCTTATAATTTCGTCTGCTTTTCCGGCTATTTTGGTTTTTGCACAAGAATTACTACCTAAAAAAATCGGAATGGTTTCAGGACTTTTTTACGGGTTTGCCTTTGGAATGGGAGGATTGGCTTCTGCTGTGCTCGGATATGTTGCTGACCAAACCAGTATCGAATATGTCTATAAAATTTGTTCGTTTTTACCCCTTATCGGATTGATTGCCTATTTTTTACCAAATCTGAAAAAGAAACAATCGTCTAAAAAATAGAAAAATCAGCTCTATCTTTACTTTTACAAAAAATAAGAGAAATATTTTGTTTTACTTGTAACAAAAATTAGACTTCTCCTACTTATAGATTGTATGGAACCAAAACTGGAGCAAACATTTGTACAACAAATCAAAGACAATCAAAACCTTATTCATAAGGTTTGTAGAATCTATACGTCTTGTCTGGATGATCACAATGATTTGTTTCAGGAAATAACCATCCAACTCTGGAAAGCCTATCCACAATTTAGAGGAGATTCTAAATTTACGACCTGGGCTTATAGAGTTGCTCTAAATACTGCTATTACACTTTTTAGAAAGAAGAAAAGAGACATTAATACCATAGAAATCAATAATGATATTCATAATATTGATTTTGCGGAATATAACTATGAAGAGGAAGAGCAGCTAAAAATTATGTATAAGGCAATTCATCAACTCGGAGATATAGAAAAGGCTTTGGTTTTTATGTATCTTGAAGATAAAGATTATAAAGAAATTTCCGAAACTTTAGGGATTAGTGAAGTAAATGCAAGAGTGAAAATGAATAGAGTAAAAACAAAATTAAAACAAATAATAAATCCGTAAGAGGAGCTGAAAAATATGGAAGGGTTAGATTTATTAAAAAAAGACTGGCAAAAGGAACGCAACTTTCCGAAAGTTACTGAATCCGAAATTTATTCTATGCTACACAAGAAGTCATCTTCGATAGTTAAATGGATTCTAATTATTAGTGTTTTAGAAATAGCTTTCTGGATAGGTTTAAATATTTTGCTTTCGGATGAAAAACAGAAAGAAATGGTCAATCTCTATCATTTAGAGAAGTTTATGCAGATTAGTACTATTGTACACTGGACTGTATTAGCTGTTTTTGTCTTTCTTTTTTATCGAAATTTTAAAAACATATCCAACACTTCATCTACTAAGAGCTTGATGAGCAGTATTTTAAATGTACGTAAAATAGTGCAATATTATGTATGGTATAATGTGGTAGTAACCTTTCTTATATTTATAATAGTATGGGTGAGTATGCTTTTGTATGATGAAAATATAAATCAGGTTCTCCAAAAAGCCAATGACTCCGGAACTGAGATAGGAATATGGTTTGGAGTAGGATTGTCAATGCTTGTCTTAGCTTTGCTAATGTGTGGTATATTATGGTTGTTTTATAGAATCATTTATGGAATTCTATTAAGACGATTGTATAAAAATTATAAAGAACTTGAAAAAATAGAATTGTAAAAAACCATAAACTTTGTTTGTTATACTTTTGGGTTAGTATAATAAAAAAAGCCGGAATTCAATTGAATTCCGGCTTTTGTACTCAAGACGGGACTTGAACCCGTACGGACATTACTGTCCACTGGATTTTAAGTCCAGCGTGTCTACCAATTCCACCACTCGAGCATTATATTTTTGGTAGCTGAGCGAAAAACGGGGCTCGAACCCGCGACCTCAACCTTGGCAAGGTTGCGCTCTACCAGCTGAGCTATTTTCGCAATTTCAATGAAAACAACTTCAAGTTGGTTGTTTTGGGAATGCAAATGTAAAACATTTATAGGAATTAACAACTTTTTTCTTGAAAAAAATTATTCCTTATCTATTCATTTTATCCATAACATCTAATAAATAACTACCTTTGCAAAAAAATAAAGGATGCACAAAGCAGGTTTTGTAAATATTATCGGAAATCCAAACGTCGGAAAATCAACTCTTATGAATGCTTTTGTAGGAGAAAGACTTTCTATTATTACCTCAAAAGCACAAACTACAAGACATCGAATTTTAGGAATAGTAAACGGAGAAGATTTTCAGATGGTTTTGTCAGATACTCCCGGAATCATTAAACCAGCCTACGAATTACAGTCTTCGATGATGGATTTTGTAAAATCAGCCTTTGAAGATGCAGATGTTCTGATTTATATGGTTGAAATAGGAGAAAAAGACCTGAAAGATGAGGCATTCTTTAAAAGAATCATCTTTTCTAACATTCCTGTCTTGCTTTTGCTTAATAAAATTGATAAATCAACACAAGAACAGTTAGAAGAACAAGTTGCTTTCTGGAAAGAAAAAGTGCCTAATGCAGAGATTTATCCAATTTCAGCTTTAGAGAATTTTAATGTGCAAACAGTTTTTGACAGAATTATTGAGCTTTTGCCAGAATCTCCACCTTATTATCCGAAAGATGCGCTGACCGATAAGCCCGAACGCTTTTTCGTAAACGAAATCATCAGAGAGAAAATTCTTTTGAATTACGACAAAGAAATTCCGTATGCTGTCGAAATCGAAACGGAAGAGTTTATAGAAGACGAAAATATTATCCGAATTCGAGCGGTAATTATGGTCGAACGTGATACTCAAAAAGGAATTATTATCGGACATAAAGGTTCTGCCCTGAAAAAAGTCGGAATACAAGCCCGAGAAGAGCTAGAAAAGTTCTTCGGAAAGAAAATCCATTTGGAAACTTTCGTAAAAGTCAATAAAGACTGGAGAACCAATACCAGACAACTCAAGCGTTTCGGATATAATAATAAGTAATACAGCATTAAAATAAAGGGTTTGGAATGATTTAAGTCCAAACTTTAACCTTGAAATATAAAATATAATGAATAGTAATATAGTAGCAATTGTAGGACGTCCGAATGTAGGGAAATCAACTCTCTTTAACCGAATGATTAAAAGAAGAGAAGCAATTGTTGATTCGGTAAGTGGAGTAACTCGTGATAGAAATTACGGAAAAAGTGAATGGAACGGGAAAGAATTTTCGGTAATTGATACGGGAGGTTACATCAAAGGTTCTGATGACGTTTTTGAAGGAGAAATCCGCAAACAAGTTGAACTTGCTATCGAAGAGGCAGACGTGATTCTGTTTGTGGTGGATGTAGAAGAAGGAATTACTCCGATGGATGAAGAAGTTGCTAAATTACTTCGCAAGGTTACAAAACCGGTTATTATAGCCGTTAATAAAGTTGACAATGCAATGCGTCAGAAAGATGCGTACGAATTTTATAATTTAGGTCTAGGAGATTATTATACCATTTCTGGAAATTCAGGAAGTGGAACTGGAGAATTGATGGATGCTCTTATGGATGCTTTTCCGGAAAAACCAGAATTAGACAATACAGATGATGAGCTTCCGAGATTTGCTGTAGTCGGAAGACCTAATGCAGGGAAATCAAGCTTTATAAACGCACTTATTGGAGAAGAAAGATATATCGTAACGGATATTGCCGGAACAACACGTGATGCAATTGACACTAAGTATAACCGTTTTGGATTTGAATTTAACTTGGTGGATACAGCGGGAATTCGTAAAAAATCAAAAGTAAAAGAAGACTTAGAATTCTACTCTGTTATGCGTTCGGTGCGTGCTATTGAGCATAGTGATGTTTGTATTTTGATGATTGATGCAACACGAGGATTCGAAGGACAAGATCAAAGTATATTTTGGTTGGCCGAAAAAAACCGAAAAGGAATTGTGATTTTGGTCAATAAATGGGATTTAGTCGAAAAAGATACGATGTCAACCAAACAATACGAAGAAAAAATACGTAAAGAAATAGAACCTTTTACAGATGTTCCGATTTTGTTTGTCTCTGCACTTACCAAACAAAGGTTGTTAAAAGCTTTAGAAACAGCCGTTCAGGTTTATGAAAGCAGAAGTCAACGCATAGCTACCTCCAAACTAAATGACTTGATGCTGAAGATAATCGAAAATTATCCTCCTCCTGCACTGAAAGGAAAATACATCAAAATTAAATATTGTATGCAATTGCCAACTCCAACACCGCAGTTTGTGTTTTTTGCAAATTTACCGCAATATGTAAAAGAGCCTTACAAACGATTTTTGGAGAATAAACTACGTGAAAATTATAATTTTTCAGGAGTTCCGATTGATATTTATATCAGAGAGAAATAGCCTTTACACAGGTTTTTTTTTAAATCTGTGACATAAAATAAAAATGGAAAAAACGCTCAAAATCAAAAACATGGTTTGCGACCGTTGTATAATGGTTGTAAAAGATGTTTTTGAGCAGAATGAAATTCCTGTAACTGAAGTAGTTTTAGGCAAAGTTAACCTCAAAAAACCTATTACAGAAAAACAAAAAAAAGCTCTCGAGAAAGAACTCAAGTCAGTCGGGTTCGAAATCATAGAAGCTCGAAAATCTCAAATTGCAGAGAAGATAAAAAACGAAATTACCACTTTGGTTTATCACCCAAGCGGAATTCGTTTGTCCGAAAATTTATCCGATTACTTATCAAATAAGTTAGGGTTAGAATACAGTTATCTCGCTACGATTTTCTCAGAAGAAGAAAATATTTCTGTAGAAAAATATTTTATCCTCCAAAAAATTGAGCGAATCAAAGAACTCATCAGTTATGACGAATTGTTGCTCAAAGAAATTGCCGAAAAGATGCAATATTCAAGCGTAGCACATTTAAGTTCGCAATTCAAAAAAATTACCGGAATATCGCCTACGCAATACAAAAAACAACAAAATAGACTTCCTATCAACAAGTTGTAATCTTATAACTTATTCTCAAAATTCTATAAATTATATGACGTAATTTTGTAGAAGTAAACTCTACAATATTATGGCTACAGAATCGACAATCACCAAAAATTATCCCGTTACGAATCTATCGTGTGCTTCGTGTGCAGGAAATACAGAGGCTGTACTTAACAATCAAGAAGGAGTAGTAAAAGCAGAAGTAAATTATGCCAATACAACGGCAAAAATAGAATTCATTCCTTCACAAACCTCTCCCGAAAAACTAAAAAAAGCGGTTCAATCAGCAGGTTATGATTTGATTATTGACCAGTCGGACGAGGCTAAAGAATCCTTAGAGCAAATCAAAGAAGACAACTATAAAAAACTCAAAAAAAGAGTCATCGGAGCCATGATTTTTGCGGTTCCGCTCTTTATTATCGGGATGTTTTTTATGGATATGCCTTATGCTAATTGGATCATGTGGTTTTTATCCACTCCAATGTTATTTTATTTCGGACAACAGTTTTTTGTAGGAGCTTGGAGGCAACTCAAACACAAATCGGCCAATATGGATACGCTAGTTGCAGTTAGCACCGGAACGGCTTATTTGTACAGTGTTTTCGTAACCTTATTCCCGCAAGTTTTACACTCCAAAGGGATTCATCCGCATGTATATTTTGAGGCAGCCGGAATCGTAATTGCTTTTATTCTTTTAGGGAAATTATTAGAAGAAAGAGCTAAAGGAAGTACAGGTTCGGCTATCAAAAAACTTATGGGAATTCAACCTAAAACGGTTACGATTATTAGCGGAAATTCCGAAAAAGATATTCCGGTTGCAGAAGTGAATTTAGGCGATACTATTTTAGTAAAACCCGGAGACAGAATTGCAGTAGACGGAGAAGTAACTCAAGGTAGTTCTTATGTCGATGAAAGCATGATTAGCGGAGAACCTATAGCGGTATTGAAAGAGAAAGGAGCCAAAGTTTTTGCAGGAACCATCAATCAAAAAGGAAGTTTTAGATTCCGAGCACAAAAGGTCGGAGGTGATACTGTATTGGCACAAATCATCAAAATGGTCGAACAAGCTCAAGGAAGTAAAGCTCCGGTTCAGAAACTGGTAGATAAGATTGCGGCTGTTTTTGTCCCAATTGTCATCGGAATTGCAATTCTGAGCTTTGTTTTATGGCTGATCTTAGGAGGAGATAATGCTTTTACGCAAGGATTGATTGCTTTTGTAACTGTATTGGTTATTGCTTGTCCGTGTGCTTTAGGGTTGGCAACACCTACAGCTATTATGGTAGGAATCGGAAAAGGAGCCGAACAAGGAATTTTGATCAAAGATGCCGAAAGTCTGGAGGTCGCCAAAAAAATAAATGCAGTAATTTTAGACAAAACCGGAACAATCACAGAAGGAAAACCTTCGGTAACAGATTTGAAATGGATAGTAAATAAAACCGATGAACTTCAAAACATCTTATTCAGTATCGAAAAATCTTCAGAACACCCGTTGGCTGATGCGATTGTAAATCATCTAAAACATAATAGCTCGCTTGTCGAAAATATAACCATCGAAAATATTTCAGGACAAGGAATTAGCGGTATGTATAACAATAAGAATTATTTTATCGGGAATCCGACGTTAATCACCCGTAAAGGCATCTTAATTTCTGAAACCATTCAAACCGAAATTAACCAACGACTCAATAAAGCGCAAACTGTAGTGTTGTTTACGGACGAAGTACAGGTCTTGGCTATAATCGCCATTACTGATAAAATCAAAGAAAGTTCCCAAAAGGCTATCGAAGAACTTCACAAAGACAACATCAAAGTATATATGCTTACCGGAGATAATCAACAGACCGCAAAAGCTGTAGCAGAGCAAATGAATATTGACGAGTTTCAAGCTGGAGTTTTGCCAGCCGAAAAAGCAGATTTTGTCAAAAAGTTGCAAAACGAAGGGAAAATCGTAGCCATGGTTGGTGACGGAATCAACGATAGTAATGCTTTGGCTCAAGCAGATGTAAGTATTGCTATGGGTAAAGGAAGTGATATTGCAATGGATGTAGCCAAAATGACCATTATTTCGTCTGATTTGACTAAAATTTCTAAAGCGATTCACTTGTCAAAATACACTTCAAATGCTATCCGACAAAACCTATTTTGGGCTTTTGTGTATAACGTAATCGGAATTCCAATAGCAGCCGGGATTTTATATCCGATAAACGGATTTATGCTCGACCCAATGTGGGCCGGAGCAGCTATGGCACTAAGCTCGGTAAGTGTAGTAAGTAATAGCTTGAGATTGAAATGGAAAAATATATAGATAACTAAAATTTAATTAAGATATGAAAACACTAAAATTTAAAACCAACATTAACTGTGATGCTTGCGTAGCCAAAGTAACTCCAGTTTTAAACGAAAACACTTCGGTTGAAAAATGGGAAGTAGACACACAAAATCCGAATAAGATTTTAACCGTAGAAGGAGAAAAAATCAATCAGCAAAATATTGTAGATTCACTTGCCAGAATTGGGTACAAAGCAGAAGAAATACAATAAGTTTATCTGTAATTGTTGTTGAATAAAAAAACAGAGGTAAATTAAAAACACTTTTATGGATTTTTTTAAAGTAATTCTATACATTAGCTAAATAATCTAAAAACAATATTGTTATGGCAAATATTTCAGAATTACTAAATAGTGATTTGGGGAAACAAATCATTAGTGGGATAGGAAAACAAGCAGGAACTTCAGAAAAAGAAACTGCATCAGTAGTAAGTGCTGCAGCTCCTGTTCTAATGGGAATGTTGCAGAAAAATGCATCTTCCGAACAAGGAGCTTCAGGGATTTTAGGAGCATTGTCAAAACATGATGGAAGTATTCTTGATAATCTTTCAGGATTTTTATCAGCAGGAGACACAACTGATGGAAATGGAATTTTAGGACATATCCTGGGTTCTAAAAAAAACACTGTAGAAACGGCTATTAGTCAGAAAACAGGTGTTTCTTCTGCAAATACGTCAAAAATAATTGCTTTGCTAGCCCCGATTATTATGGGATACTTAGGAAAGGAGTCTAAAAGTAAAAACGTAAACAACGGAGGAGGCCTTGGAGATTTGTTAGGAGGATTGATGGGAGGAAGCTCTAATGATTCTTCATCGGTTGGAGGAAATATACTTTCTTCTTTACTTGATCAAGATGGAGATGGAAAATTAGGCGTAAACGATGTAATTACAGCCATTTCAGGAAACAAGAAAAAATCAGGAGGACTTGGAGGTTTGCTTGGAGGCTTCTTTGGAAAGAAATAAAAAATAAATTAAACACACCGCCCTGATTTATATAAATCAGGGCGGTGTGTTTTTACTAAGAGATGGATTTTTGTTTGTCTTCTAAAATCATATAAAACTGTACTCCAAAAAGCAAAGAAGCTACAACCAAATGCATAGTTTGCATCCCAAAAGGGAAGTCAAAATAATACATAGCCACACCCGAAAGAACTTCTAATACAAAAAGGAACAATATCCAATTCATTTTAGAAAAACCAAGTTGTAATTTTCGGTTGCGAATGAACATATAAATTGCAAGACCAACAACTAAGAATGTAAAGGTTCGATGGAAGTAAAAATTCATAGGTGGTTCAGCCAGAATTAAACTCATATCATCATAACCCAATTTTTTGATCTGGGTATCCACAAATTGACGAACTTGTGTGCCTAAAACAATCTGTATTAAACTGAAAAACAAAGAAACCCATAGTAATTTTGTAAACAAAGAATCTTTTTTAAGTTCTGTAGGTTTAGGCCTAACTAGATGTAAAATATATAAAATAACGGCTACAATCACCAATGCCATAACCATATGAACAGTAATCTTAACCGGATTAAGTACCGAATAAACAACTGTTGCACCTAGCCAAGCCTGGAATCCCATCATAAAAACCACCAACCACGAAAGTAAAATCAATTTTTTATTTTCTCTCCAATAAGAAAACGAAAGAATAGCCATTACAAAACAAGCTATTCCTGCCAAAGCTCCACAAAGTCGATTGATGTATTCGGTCCAAGTATGATATACATTAAAAACAGCATAATCATGCTTGGTATAGAGTTCCCAATTTGTGTTGTCAAATGATTGAGCAGAAGTGAAGGTTTGTTTAGCCACCCAAAGCTTTTCATCCTGAATAATTACTTGCCCTTTTAAATACTCATGGTTCTCTTCCCAAAGCAATTCTTGTTCGTCTGTGGGAGGAATATAATAGCCAAAGCATTTAGGCCAATCCGGACAGCCCATACCCGAGCCAGTCATCCTAACTAAGGCCCCTGCAATTATTACTAAATAAACTAAAATAAGTGAAATTTTTACTGAAGTACGGAAGATGTTTTTCATGGTTTATGGAAGGAAAAATTTAACCTAACAAAAATACAACTTGAAATCTTATTTTTCGGTAAATACCAGATAAAAAAACATGTTTTTATAACTTTTCAAACAAAAACAAATTTTCATAAATCGGTATTTGCCAAAAAGTTGTAAATTCGCAATCTTAATCTGAAAGGAATAATAATGAGTACTAAATTTGCAGAATACAAAGGCCTTGACTTGCCTGTTGTAGCTGATGAAATTTTAAAATATTGGAAAGAAAACGATATTTTTCAAAAAAGTATCGAAACCCGTGAAGGGAAAACGCCTTATGTTTTTTTTGAAGGACCTCCGTCTGCGAACGGACTTCCCGGAATTCATCACGTAATGGCTCGTGCGATCAAAGATATTTTTTGTCGATATAAAACCCAAAAAGGATTTCAAGTAAAACGTAAAGCCGGGTGGGATACACACGGACTTCCGGTGGAACTCGGAACCGAAAAAGAACTCGGAATCACCAAAGAAGATATCGGAGTGAAAATTTCGGTTGAGGAGTATAACGAAGCGTGTAAAAAAACCGTGATGCGTTATACCGATGTATGGAATGACCTTACCGAAAAAATGGGGTACTGGGTGGATATGGAAAACCCATACATCACCTACAAATCCAAATATATGGAATCGGTTTGGTGGCTTTTAAAACAGATTTACGACAAAAACCTGTTGTATAAAGGTTACACCATTCAGCCGTATTCTCCAAAAGCAGGAACAGGTTTGTCATCGCACGAACTCAATCAACCCGGAACCTACCGAGATGTAACCGATACCACAATTATAGCTCAATTCAAAACAAAATCAGAAACACTTCCAAGCTTTTTACAAGGTTTTGGAGATATTCACTTTTTGGCTTGGACAACCACTCCGTGGACATTGCCTTCGAATACAGCTCTCACCGTAGGACCAAATATTGATTATGTGTTAGTAAAAACGTTTAACCAATATACCTTTGAACCAATTCACGTAGTGCTTGCGAAAAACCTACTAGGAAAAGTATTCGCAGGGAAATATTTTGTTGCCGAATCAGATGAGGATTTTACAAACTATAAAGCAGAAGATAAAAAGATTCCATATAAAATCTTGAATGAAAGTAAAGGAAAAGATTTAGTAGGAATCCGATATGAACAGCTAATTCCGGTTGCACTTCCGCATCAAAACCCTGAAAATGCTTTTAGAGTAATTTCAGGTGATTTCGTTACTACAGAAGACGGAACGGGAATCGTACATACGGCTCCAACTTTTGGTGCCGATGATGCTAAAGTAGCTAAAGAAGCTTCTCCAGAAGTGCCTCCGATGCTCGTTTTAGATAAAGATGAAAATGCCGTTCCGCTGGTAAACCTACAAGGGAAATTCATTGACGGATTAGGGTATTTATCAGGGAAATATGTTAAAAACGAATATTACAATGACGATGAAGTTCCGGAAAAATCGGTTGATGTAGAGATTGCTATTCGTCTAAAAGAAGAAAATAAAGCCTTTAAGGTTGAAAAATACGTACACAGTTATCCACACTGTTGGAGAACCGACAAACCGATTTTATACTATCCGTTAGATTCTTGGTTTATCAAAGTTACGGAAGTAAAAGACCGTATGTTTGAACTGAACCAAACCATTAACTGGAAGCCAAAAGCAACCGGAGAAGGACGTTTTGGCAACTGGCTTAAAAATGCAAATGATTGGAATTTGTCTCGTTCGAGATATTGGGGAATTCCACTTCCGATTTGGAGAACCGAAGATAAGACTGAAGAAATCTGTATTGGTTCGGTAGAAGAACTCGTAAACGAAATCAACAAAGCGGTTGAAAAAGGACTCATGAGCGAAAATCCGTTCAAAAACTTTACTGTCGGAGATTTCTCAGAAGAAAATTACGACCTTGTTGATTTACACAAAAACGTAGTTGATGATATCGTTTTGGTCTCTCCCTCAGGAAAACCAATGCACCGAGAAGCTGATTTGATTGACGTTTGGTTTGACAGCGGGGCTATGCCGTATGCTCAATGGCATTATCCGTTTGAAAACAAAGAATATATAGACCAAAACAACTTTTATCCAGCCGATTTCATTGCAGAAGGTGTTGACCAGACGCGTGGTTGGTTCTATACGCTTCACGCTATCGGAACGTTGGTATTTGATAGTGTGGCTTACAAAAATGTAGTGTCTAACGGATTGGTTTTGGACAAAAACGGACAAAAAATGTCCAAGCGTTTGGGTAATGCCGTTGATCCGTTTACGACCTTGTCAGAATATGGAGCGGACGCTACCCGCTGGTATATGATTTCAAATGCGAATCCTTGGGACAACCTGAAGTTTGATATTGAAGGTGTAGCAGAAGTTCGCAGAAAATTTTTCGGAACACTATATAATACGTATTCATTTTTTGCTTTATATGCTAATATTGACGGATTCAATTATTCCGAAAATGAAGTGCCGCTATCCGAACGACCTGAAATTGACCGTTGGATTTTATCAGAACTCAACACGTTGATAAAATTTGTAGATGAGTCTTATAACGATTACGAGCCAACCAAAGCCACTCGAGCCATAGCTGACTTTGTTCAAGAGAATTTGAGTAATTGGTACGTGAGATTGTGCAGAAGACGTTTCTGGAAAGGCGAGTATTCTACAGATAAAATTTCGGCTTATCAAACGCTTTATACTTGTTTAGAGGCTGTGTCAAAATTGATTGCTCCTGTAGCTCCTTTTTATGCAGAAAAACTTTACAGAGATTTAAATTCAGCTACACAAAAAGAAGCTTTCGAAAGCGTACATTTGGCTGAATTTCCGAAATACAACGAAACAGCTATAGACAAGGCTTTAGAGAGAAGAATGCAAAATGCACAAACGATTTCTTCGCTTGTATTATCGCTTCGTAAGAAAGAAATGATAAAGGTGCGTCAACCTTTACAAAAAGTGATGATACCTGTTTTAGACGAAAGGCAAAAACGCGATATTCAGATGGTGGGCGATTTGATTAAAGCTGAAGTAAATGTCAAAGAAATAGAGCTTTTAGACGATGCTTCGGGAGTTTTAATAAAGCAAATCAAGCCGAATTTCAAGGCATTAGGGCCACGTTTTGGGAAAGAAATGGGATTGGTTTCTAAAGTGATTCAAGATTTTTCTCAGGAACAAATCAATGAATTAGAAAAAAATAGCGCTATTTCTATAGAAATTAACAAAAATAGTATTATCTTGTCAAGCGAAGAGGTGGAGATTACCTCTCAAGATATTCCGGGTTGGCTGGTAGCTTCTGCAAACGGAATTACAGTCGCTCTTGATGTTACCATTTCCGAAGCGTTAAAAAAAGAAGGAATTGCAAGAGAACTCGTAAACCGTATTCAGAATATCCGAAAAGACTCGGGATTTGAAGTGACGGACAAGGTTAAAGTCCAGATTCAGACAGAAGACGAAATTGCAAAAGCAATTAAAGATAACGTAGAGTATATTATGACGGAAACTCTCACAGAAGATTTGCAAATTGTCGAAAGTTTAGAAAATGGTACAGAAATTGAGTTCGAGGGAACAAAAAGTTTAATATTAATTTCTAAATAATTTGAATTATGATCGAGGAAAGAGTACGATATTCAGATGCTGAATTAGCAGAATTCAAAGAATTGATTTTACAAAAAATTGAAAAAGCTCAAAGCGATTTGGAACTTATCAAAAGTGCCTATATAAATGACCAAAATAATGGAACTGACGATACTTCTCCAACATTCAAGGCTTTTGAAGAAGGAAGTGAAACCATGAGCAAAGAAGCTAACTCACAATTGGCCATTCGCCAAGAAAAGTTTATTCGTGATTTGAAAAATGCCCTTATTAGAATCGAGAATAAAACTTATGGAGTGTGTAAGGTAACGGGTAAACTAATCAACAAAGAGCGTTTACGACTTGTTCCTCATGCCACAATGAGTATCGAGGCAAAAAATATGCAGAAATAAAATAATTTCTATTATACATAAGAGCGAAATCCTTATAGATTTCGCTTTTTTGTTTTAGAGTCACTTTAGTTGTTTTATATTTACACCAAATCCAAGACAATGATTAAGTTTATACTGCTTTTGGTGATTATTATACCATTTTTAGCACTTATAATGCATTCCAAAAAAAAACAATATGGTTTTTTGAGAGATTTAATCGGAGGAGGAACACCTGAAAGTCAAAAAGAAATTCTGGAAATTAAAAAAGAATACGAAAAATTTTCGTCTAATGAGCTTTTCAATTTGTTGAAATCAAAACGATTGAGTCCGAAAGAAACACTCATAGTAAATCAAATTTTAAAAGAAAGAAACTAACCGCATGGAAAATGTTTTTTCTGACGAATACTTTATGAAAAAAGCCTTGGTTGAGGCTCAACGTGCTTTTGAGAAAGGAGAAATTCCGGTCGGGGCAATTGTGGTTGCAGGAAATCAAATAATTTCTAAATCACACAATTTGACAGAACTTTTAAATGATGTAACAGCACATGCCGAAATGCAATCTATAACAGCTGCTGCAAATTATTTAGGAGGAAAATACCTAAAAGGCTGCACAATTTATGTTACGTTAGAACCTTGTCAGATGTGTGCAGGTGCTTTGTATTGGAGT
>Ga0209075_1001268_pt1 | contig 24002 bp, 22 predicted proteins | sample Stecom2011_FD_187523 | JGI IMG/M metagenome (GOLD analysis project Ga0209075, IMG submission 187523) | Agricultural soil microbial communities from Utah to study Nitrogen management - Steer compost 2011 (SPAdes) (version 2) | ecosystem: Environmental > Terrestrial > Soil > Agricultural land...
CATGAAATGTTTTATCAATCTGAAGAGTTGGATAAGATTGAATTTGGTAAATATTTAGATAAACTGATTGGTGACCTAGCTAAGTCTATAACTTCAAGTCAAAAAACGATTGATTTAGATATTGATGTTGAAAAGGTATATGTAAACCTAGACACTGCTATTCCTTTAGGTTTACTGATTAATGAAATTATTACAAATTCTATTAAGCATGGAGCTGATAGGAATGGAGAAGTTAAGATTTTTGTTAAGCTTCGAATTGTTGAAACTGATAAGTTAGAGCTAATTATAGGTGATTTTGGAGATGACTCACCAAAAGATCTGTTGGTTCAAGATAATGATAGCCTTGGTTTAATGCTTATAAAAAGCTTAGTAGATCAAATTAATGGGGAAGTGAAACAACTGAAAGATTATAGCGGCACGGTTTATAAACTGGTTTTCACTAAGCGAAAATAATATCACCTTTATAATTTTAGTCATGCTGATATAGAAAACAAAGATATTCTTAAATACCTTTGTTTTTATATATGGACACTCATACCTTTATTAAGCCGTTAGAAAAATAATTCAATAATTTTGATGTGTATGTAATTAGGATTTAATTTTTACTTCTAATTTTGAATTAAAATAAAGACCTATATTTGAGTCTTTTAAATAGATAAAAGCATTGAAAACTAATAAAGAAATTACCATGGAGGAGTTACTCTATATTCCGAAAAACTATAAATCTCCTTTAGATTTAAAACAAACAGAACATGCTATAACCATTTTGAAGGATTCCTTTCAGACCTTCTTATCTGCAGAATTGCGATTAAGAAGGGTTACTGCTCCTCTTTTTGTGTTAAAAGGAACGGGCCTAAATGATGACCTTAATGGAACAGAGCGTCCTGTAACTTTTCCTGTACGTGGAATTAACAACCGCGAAGTAGAGGTAGTACATAGTTTGGCAAAATGGAAGCGAATGATGCTTGCCGATTATGACATTGAATGTGGCTATGGTTTGTATACAGATATGAATGCGATTAGACCAGAAGAGGATTTAGATAATACGCACTCTATTTATGTAGATCAATGGGATTGGGAACGTCATATTTCAGAGAAGGATAGAAGTTTAGAGTATTTGAACTCTGTAGTCTATCGTATTTTTGAAGTGATGAAACGCGTGGAATTCATATTGTATGAGAAGTATCCTCAATTAACTCCAAAACTGCCTGAAGAAATAAAGTTTATTCATTCAGAAGAATTGTATGAGCTATATCCTGACCTTACCCCAAAAGAAAGAGAAGATGCTATAACTAAAAAGTATGGTGCGGTTTTTCTTATTGGAATTGGTGGAGTAATGGAGAATGGTGAGCAGCATGATGGTCGTTCACCTGACTATGATGATTGGAGCACACCGACGGTAAATGGATACAAAGGTCTTAACGGAGACATTCTTCTTTGGAACCCCGTTCTTGAACGTGCTTTTGAAATCTCTTCTATGGGAATTCGTGTTGATTCGGAAGTTTTGATGAAACAGTTGAAAGAACGTAATCAAGAACATAAAGCTGAATTGATGTTTCATCAACGTTTATTAAATAATGAGCTCACGCCGAGTATCGGTGGAGGAATAGGTCAGTCTAGATTGTGTATGTTCTTTCTTAATAAAGCGCATATTGGAGAGATTCAAGCCAGTATATGGTCTGAAGAAATGCGTGAAAAATGTAAGGATAATAACATATTTCTTGTTTAAAAACTTGGAGGTTTTATGGCTCTGTATGATTGCTTAGGTGATGATTATGAGGGTTGTGGAAGGCGGTTTTTTCATCTAGATCTTAATTGTTTTTAAAAAGCGTAGTTAACTACTAAGTTTAAGTGAATCATATCAACTTTATTGATTTTTTGAGTTGCTGTCATACTTCCTTCGTTCATTTCTTTTTTATATGTAGTGATGAAACGTAAGCTCAGCCCTTTTAAATAGTTGCTAAAAGAGTAGTTATATTCAGCTAAAAAATGATAATAGTTATCTAAAGCATATTTGTTTATTCTTAAATTATCTACGCTCGGTTGATCAATTAATCCAGCGCTAAGTGTAGTAGCATGTTGATTGTTTTTAGAATTGTATTTGTATCTCATTACAAAAGCATTTACTCCACCATTTCCCTCAAAAAGCTCAGTGGTTTGACTGGCATAAAACTGCTCACGTCCCCATTCCCTTGGGAAAAGGAATCTCCCTTTGTCTGAAATTCCAAGGTAGTTTAAACTCAATTCATGTTGCTGAATAAATTTTATTCCTAGCTTTCCACCTATAGCAAATGTTTGCTCGTCTTTTAACATATAGGTGTGATCTTGATTAGAGTTCCCTCCATGGTTTAAAGCAGTTTGATAAAACCCTTGAATTCCAAATTGAAATTCAGTTCTGTTCTTCACAACTGCATAGTCTGACTGTAGGAAGGTAGTGTTGAAAATGTTTTCTCCTATGTAGTTCCAAATTTGGGTTTTAAACTTTCTCTCTTTGTAAACCAGTCCAAATACACCTGTTCCAAGAGATGTAATATGACCATGGTAATCGTTTTTTAAACCATTCGTATGCCTACCTTGTCCGTATACACCAAATGTGTTTGCCATAGAGTAGGAATCCATAGTTCCTCGAATCCCTTCTGAAATAAACCATGCTCCTGAAAATGTTAGCGTTTTAAGCTGATATTTGACAGATAATCCTTGAAATAAATTAGGACGTAAGCGATTATAGTTTTTATTGAGAAGAGGTGTTTCGTATGTTTGACGACCAAATTTTAAACTAAAGCTCTTGTGCTTGTAGAGTAGATATAATTCATCTAAACTTCCCAAATTGTATTTATTACTAGGATTTTTAATATCATACAAAGCCTTTTCATATCTACTCTTAGTCCATTCCCCAGCTTCAACTAAGTTGTATTCTACTAGTCTAAAAGAAAGGTACCCACCAGCTTTTATTTGAAAGCCATAAACTAAAGGAGTTGTATATTCGATTCCGCCTGATGTTCCCAAAGTAAAATAGTCATTTCCAGATTCTTCATTTAAAGTTGACATTACTTGTGTCCTAGAATAGAAGTTAATTTCTCCACTCTTTAAGAAACTCGAAAAGCTAGTGGTCACATCCTTTGAATTCTTCTGGCTCAAGCCTAGGAATGGATAAATAAAAGTGAACAACAGTATAGTTCCAAGAATTAAATCTTGATATTTAAGATTTATATTTGTCATTCTGTTGTTAACTTTTCTATTTTTTAGTGTGGAATTCTGTCTTTTATTACTCCATATAGAAATGTTCCTATAAGAGCGAAAATAAACACCACTCCAAACGACATGAAACCATAACCAATGTTGACTACCATTGGTCCAGGGCAAGCACCACTTAACGCCCATCCTAAACCGAAGATGGTACCTCCGGCTAAATAACGTACAGTTGATTTGTTTTTAGGGAAAAACAAAATAGGATTTCCTTCATAATCACGTAGTTTGAATTTCTTTATCAGTGCAACTCCAATAATTCCTAGTACCACTGCAACACCGATTATTCCATACATGTGGAAGGATTGAAACCTGAACATTTCTTGAATTCTATACCAAGAGGTTGCCTCAGATTTAGACATTACGATTCCAAATAGTGTTCCCACTATTAAATATTTTATAAACTTCATCTCTCTCTATCTAAATTGGTTAAAAAATAAGTGGAAATATTCCGTAGGTCATGATAATTCCGCCAATAAAGAAACCAGCAACAGCTATCATTGAAGGAACTTGAAGGTCAGCTATACCACTGATGGCATGCCCTGATGTACAACCTCCTGCGTATCGCGCTCCAAACCCAACGAGTAAACCGCCAATTGAAAGGACTAAGAAACCTTTTAAGGTGAATATAGCTTCCCAGCTAAAAAGCTCACTAGGCTGCATTGAGGCAGGTGCAGTGAATCCTAATACTGATAAATCTTGTATGGTATTTTCCGAAATGGCAACAACATGATCAGGGTAACTAAGGAAATTATTCGTTATGTAGCCCCCGATAATTGCTCCAACTAGAAATACCAAGTTCCAAGATTGTTTTTTCCAATCAAAGTCAAAGAATTTTACTTTTTTACCTGCTCCACTTATCGAACAAATTGTACGTAAGTTGGCAGAGAATCCGAATGAGTTTCCGAAGTATAACAACAGAAACATTACAGATGAAATTACTAGCCCTGAGAACCACCATGGCCAAGGTTGCATTATAAATTCTAACATTTTTATCTATTTAATTTTATATGAAATAATTGGCTTGTAAAGATGATTGATTAGTGTTTCTGTCGCACTTTTGTGAAAAATCCCACCTTTTCCATGTGTGCCGATACAAATAACATCCATGTCGTGTGATTCCATGAAGTGGTTAATCCCAACTTCAACATTATGATCGCGTATAACATGCGTTTCGTAATTAGTCAAATCATTTTTTTGAGCAAAAATCAACATGTTCTCTTTGATTCGGTCTTCATTATCATGCTTGGTTGCAATTTGTAAAAGGTGAAGCTTTGTACCGAAAATTTCTATGATACGCTTCATTAGGCTTAAGTTTTGAGGATCATTTTCTTCAAAATTATGGACCAATAAAATGTCTTGCAACTCTAGTCCTGAGCGATCACACATTAAAGTGAGTACTGGGATTTCTGATTTACGTGCAATTAATTGAGCATTGCTTCCTATAAACCTTTCTGCAAGTCCAGAAGTTCCTTTGGTTCCTAAAGCAATTAGGTCAAAATTATTATCTTCTGCATATTTAATTATTCCTGTTGTCGTATGTCCAAAAATAAGATCGGTTTTCACCCCTGTGTTTTTCTCTTTAAGCTCTCCAAGCTTCTCTAATGCCATCTTACGCTGAACCTCAACAAAGTTTACATCTATCTCTCCACACGTGCTTATAGCGTTGTCAAGGCCTAAAGTTACCGTATCTGGAACATTCAAGATATGAAGAAAAGTAACTTCCATATTTGCTTTCTTGGATAGGTTGTTCACCATCATAAAAGCATACTCCGCTTCGATTGAAAAATCAGTAGGAATTAGCACCTTTATTGTACCATTCTTTTCCATTTTATTCTTGTTCTTTTTTAAGCTTATTTAAATGTGAAAGATTGATTGCGTTGATAACATTCGTGTAGCCATTACTTTCAAGTATTTGCTTTGCATTTCCTGAACGCGCTCCACTTCTGCAATAAACAACTATTTGCTCCTTATCGTCAAATTCACTAAGTTGTTGTGAGACTTGATTTAAAGGAATGTTTACTGCTCCTTCATAATGTCCTGAAGCAAATTCTTGTGGTGTTCGAACATCAACAATAAATGCTTTGTCGAAATTAATTTCACCTTCGTTCTGTTTCTGAGTTGATATTTCAGTTTTGGAAGCTTCAGATGTTTGCGAGTTAGAGCAACTTGAAAAGATGACTGTTCCAAACATTATTGCGTTTAATCCTATTGTTTTTAAAAAGCTCATGTGATTTGTATTTAGCTGAATCATTAACTTCAGCAATTAAAAAAACACGGTGATCCAACAAATTTGAATCACCGTGTACTGTTTTATCTTGATTTAAGAAAATGTTTTTGATGCACAAACGAAATCTGTCTTAGGTACATTTGTTTCCGCTATTGCATTCATACCTCCTTTAATCTCAGTGAAGTTTCTATACCCTCTAGATTGTAAGATACTTGCTGCAATCATACTTCTGTATCCACCAGCACAGTGTAAGAAGAAGTGCTCTTCTGGATTAATGTCTCTAATCCAATCGTTTAAGCTAGCCAAAGGACGCGAAAAAGCTTCGTCAACATGCTCTGCTTCATACTCAGACTCTTTACGTACGTCATAAACAATACTTTCGTCTTTTTTGAAACGGCTATCGAATTCAGCAGGAGTAATTCTGTCAACTTTATCAATCTCACGATCTTCTTTTGTCCAAGATTCAAATCCTCCTTTCAAGTATCCGATAACATTATCAAATCCTACACGGCTTAAACGGATTACAACTTCTTCTTCCATACCTGGTTCAGTAACCAAAAGCAATGGTTGTTGTACATCTCCTATCATTGCTCCAACCCATGGTGCAAAATCACCACCGATTCCAATACTTACAGAGTTAGGAATGAATCCTTTTGCAAAATCCCTGTTATCTCTTGTATCTAAGATCAATGCTCCAGTACCCTCAGCAGCTGCTTCAAATTCTTTAGGAGACAATTCCGTTAAACCTGTTTTTATAACTTCATCAACGTTTTGATATCCTTTTTTATTCATAGCTACGTTAGCTCCGAAATATGCTGGAGGAGGAAGTAAACCGTCGGTAACTGCCTCAATAAATGCTTCTTTATTAGGTTGGTTTAACGCATAGTTCATCTTTTTTTGATTTCCTAACGTATCTACCGTTTCTTTCATCATGTTTTTACCACAAGCTGAACCTGCACCGTGAGCTGGATAAACTATAACGTCATCCGCTAAAGGCATGATTTTCGTCATTAACGAGTCATAAAGGTGACCTGCTAATTCGTCTTGCGTCATATTCGCCGCCTTTTGAGCTAAATCTGGACGACCAACATCTCCTAAGAACAATGTGTCTCCAGAGAATATTGCATGATCTTTTCCATCTGCGTCAATTAGAAGGTAAGTTGAACTTTCCATCGTATGACCAGGTGTGTGCATTAATTTGATTTTAATGTCACCAATCTCGAAAATTTGCTCGTCTACAGCGATAATGCTTTCAAATTCTGTTTTAGCAGTTGGCCCAAAAACGATATCAGCTCCAGTTGCTTTTGCTAAATCTACGTGACCTGAAACAAAGTCAGCATGAAAGTGTGTCTCGAAAATATATTTCAATTTAACATCATCCTTCTCTAACCTTTCTAAATACGGTTGAATTTCACGAAGTGGATCAATGATTGCCGCTTCTCCATTACTAGTGATGTAGTATGCTCCTTGCGCTAAACATCCAGTATAAATTTGTTCTATTTTCATATCTCTCTTTTTTTTTATTTTGACTACAACAAAGGTCGGAATTCATTAATGATTTTTGGGTTACAATTGTTACAAACCCTGTTTTTATTGCGTTTTTAGTATTTTTTTGTAATGTTTTAACAATTTATAGTCGTGTTATGTTTATCCATAGCTCTGTATTTTCCCTTGCAGGATGAGAATTGTAGCACAAGTCCATTTTCTTTATATTTAATTCATCTTTCATTAACCCTTGGTATTCTAACTTATTTCCTCCAAATGGAGGACCGCCAACAAATTCTCTGTTGAATAAAACACCACATAAACTGCCTTCTTCTGAAAGTAAGGCTTTCATTTTTTGAATGTATTGAGGACGAAGTGACGGGTGAATAGCACAGAAAAAAGTTTGTTCAATAATCAAATCATACTCTCCTTGATGATCGAAAAAATCACCTTCGATTAGTTGAATTGCTGAATTGACTTTGAATTCTTCTTTTAAGTTTTGTATTAATCGAGGTGCTATATCTATTATAGTAATGTCTGTAAACCCTTTCTCAATTAAGTATTTTGCTTCATAAGCATTTCCAGCTCCTGGAATTAATATACGTAAATCTTTATTTTTGATTTGATCAATATACTCTTTGATAGGAGGGGAAACTGCTCCTAAATCCCAACCTGTAAGATTATTTTCATATTTAGAGTTCCAGAAGGATTTGTCTAAATACTCTGTTTTTTGTGATGTTTTCAATGTTCCGTTATTTTAAGATAGAAAGATACAAAAAAATATAGTAATTGCCTAGGAGGTTATGGGTGTTGTAGTAGCAAAAAAAAGACGCTATTCACGTCTTTTTTTTTGTTTTAGTAGAGTAGCTTATATTCTATACATTACTTTGCAAAGCATACTTCTTTTTATCGAATGAAGCCTTTACTTCCTCTTTATTTAAAAACTGAACGGCATCACTCATGTTGATAAATATATATTCCTCGCCTAGCTTTTTAATCATGTTCCATTTTACGAGAATATCTCTTACTGGTCCACGTGCTCCTGTTATGGCTACTTGAATATCTTTTTTATGCCAATTGTTAATCCAGTCTTCAATTTCATGAGCTCCTGTACTATCAATAGAAATTACACTTTCAAAGTTGAGAATGACTTTTTTCAAGGCTTTACCTTTTTCTATTTCCCATGCTTCAATTTGTTTTTGAATGAAACTGATGTTTGCAAAATAAATTTGTCCATCTATTCGGATGAAAAGTTCATCTTCTCCTTCGATTAATTCTTTAAATCGCTCAGTATTTCTGTATATATTTGTGTTTGGAACCTGCGCTAACTTTGCCATGTGTGGGCGTGATGCTTTGTATAAAACGGCAACCAGGGACAAGATCATCCCGATGATAATTCCAGTTACAATTCCTAAAGTTAGAGTTGATACAAACGTTATAATCAGTAACCAAAAGTCTGTTTTGTCAGATTTCCAAAGAGATTTTGGTGTTTTCACATCAATTAGTCCGTAAACCGCTACCATTACTACGGCCGCTAAAATTGATTTCGGTAAATAGAAGAATAAATCAGTTAAAAACAATAAGGTTATCACAATTAATGCGACACTTATAATGGAAGCGAGTGCTGTTTTTGCGCCAGATTGATCATTTACAGCTGTTCTTGAGAAACCTCCAGTTACAGGATATCCCATGAAAAACGCTGCTCCAAAGTTAGCCATTCCTAAACCAATTAATTCTTGGTTGGCGTCTAGTTTATAATCTTTGTGTTTACCGTGTATGATTTTCGCTACAGCAAAGCTCTCAGCAAAACTTACTAATGAAATTGTAATGGCTATAGGTAGTAATACACTCCAAGTTTCCATAGAGAAAGAAGGAGAGGAAAGTCCTGGTAATCCAGAAGGAACTTCTCCTAATACAGACACCCCATAATTTGTTAGACCAAACCCCCAAACAAGTAAAATTCCGAATACTACCGCTATTAAAGGTGTAGGCAGACTTTTATGTATTTTTTTACCGAATTTAATAATAATGATTCCACCTAGGCCAATCGCAAAAGCAGTCCAGTTAATTCCACTGATATTGTGAAAAACATTCACCATAATATCTTGGAAATATTCACTTCTAGGTAGTTCTATCCCGAATAAATGCTTGGCTTGACTTAAACCAATGATAATTGCTGCCGCTGAGGTAAATCCATTAATTACAGGGTGTGATAAAAAGTTAACAAAGAAACCAAAACGCAAAACTCCCATTCCAAATTGTATTAAACCAATTAAAAATGCTAAGGTTAGGGCATAGAGAAGGTATTGTTCAGGAGAGCTTGGACTCAAGGCTCCAATTCCCGCTGCTGTCAACAATGAAACCATGGCTACTGGTCCAACCGCTAATTGGCGCGAGGTTCCAAAAATAGCATACAACAGAATTGGAATTGTTACTGCGTATAAACCATGAATTGGATCTAAACCTGCAAGCATAGCGTAAGCCATTCCTTGTGGAATTAGCATTATTCCAACTGTTAATCCAGCCGATAAATCTCCTGATAAGTTTTTTTTCTTATAATTTGGAAGCCAATCTAATATGGGTAGGTATTTTTTTAATATTTGCATTTTCTCTCTCTTAACTAATGTTTTGCAAATGTCCTGAATTCATATCGTTAATTCAGTAACTAATGTAACGTATTACTTTTAATCCTCTTGAAGAGATGTTTAAATCATTAATTTTAAGTTAAAAAATAAAATATATTTTACTAAAGTATCCTTATTCAATTCTGATTCACTATTTTTGCGCCACAATTAGAAAATTCAATAAGATGGCAGGTAATAGAACTTTTACAATGATTAAACCAGATGCGGTTAAAGCTGGTAATATCGGGAATATTCTTCAAATGATTACAGATGGAGGGTTTGAGATTAAAGCGATGAAATATACGCAGTTAACAGAAGAACAAGCTAAAGAATTTTATGCTGTTCATAGTGAGCGCCCTTTTTATGGTGAATTGGTTGAATTCATGACTTCTGGTCCTATTGTTGCAGCTATTTTAGAAAAAGAGAATGCTGTTGCTGATTTCCGTGCTTTAATTGGAGCTACTAATCCAGCAGAAGCAGCAGAAGGAACAATCCGTAAGAAATACGCAAATTCTGTTGGAGAAAATGCTGTTCACGGTTCAGATTCTGATGAAAACGCAAAAATTGAAGGAGAATTCCACTTTGCAGCTGATGAAGTTGTAGCGTAATTTTCTTATTAATTATACTATTATAAAGCTGTGCCGAGAGGTATGGCTTTTTTTATTAAGACCACGAGGTGCAATATCGCTGTAGCTCCTTAAAACAAACGTGTAGAAATAAAAAAGAGTCCAAACAATATTGATTGGACTCTTTTAGTATATTTTTAATGATTGATAATTCTATAAGTTTGAATTATAATTTTTATTTGCAAGCGCTGCACTGAGCTTGCCGAATGTGGCGAATAATATTTTCTTAAAAATGAGTTGACCTATGTCAATGATTTTTTAATCAAATTTATGCAACGCAGAAAATGAAGATTATAAACAAACTAAACTAGCATCATCATTGGATTCTCCATATACGATTTAAACGTATTTAAGAATTCAGAACCTGTTACACCATCTACAGAACGGTGATCACACGAAAGTGTTACACGCATAACATTTCCTGGAACAACTTGTCCATCTTTTACAACAGGAACTTGCTTAATTGCACCAATTGCTAAAATACAGCTGTCTGGTGGATTTATAATAGCTGTGAACTCTTCGATATTGAACATTCCTAGGTTAGAAATAGTAAATGTATTCCCTTCCCAATCTTGAGGTTGTAACTTTTTGTCTTTTGCTTTTTGAGCAAACTCTCTTACTTCCGAACCGATCTGCATTAAACCTTTAGTATCTGCGAAACGAACAACAGGTACCAATAGACCTTCTTCAACTGCTACAGCTACACCAATGTTAATGTGATTGTATCGACGGATTTTATCTCCCATCCAAGCACTGTTAATAGAAGGATGTTTCCTTAATGCAACAGCACATGCTTTAATAACCATGTCATTGAATGAAATCCTAACGCCTTCATTCGCATTAACAGCTTTTCTAGCAGATATTGCATTGTCCATATCAATATCTATAGTTAAATAGAAGTGTGGAGCAGCAAACTTACTTTCAGCCAAGCGTTTTGCAATTGTTTTACGCATTTGAGAAACATTCTCGTCTGTGTAAGACTCTGTTAGTGTTCCTCCTGAAATAGTAGAAGGCTGAGCACTGCTTTGTGGTTTACTATGAGGTACATAGTTCTCAATATCTCTTTTTACGATTCTGCCATTTTCTCCAGAGCCTTTTACTGTGCTAAGATCTATGTTCTTTTCTTCAGCTAATTTCTTAGCTAATGGTGATGCAAAAATTCGAGATCCATCTCCACTTGTTGCTGGTGCACTAGTGGTTTCTTGAGGCTTTGAATCAGTAACAGGCTTTTGCTCTGTTTGTTTTTCTTCCTCTTTTTCTTGAATTGTGTCAGCAGCATCATCTGATGAGTCAGCATTACTTGCCTGTTTTGCTTCTTCAATCAGTGCTTGAATGTCTTCACCTTCTTCTCCAATAATCGCTAAAACATCGTTTACTGGTGCGGTTTGACCTTTTTCAATTCCTATATATAAAAGTTTTCCATCATAAAATGATTCAAACTCCATTGTAGCTTTATCTGTTTCGATTTCAGCTAATAATTCACCTGATTCTACATCGTCACCAACTTTCTTGTGCCATTCTGCAACGACACCTTCAGTCATCGTATCCGATAGTTTTGGCATTAAAATAACTTCAGCCATTGTTCTTTATTTTTTTTAATATTCAATAATAAATGGATAATCTTCAGACTTGTAAACATCTATATACAACTCCTCTTTTTGTGGGTACTCAGATTGTTCAGCAAACTCAATAGCTTCATTAATCTCGTTTGTTACCCACGATTGAATGTCTTTGATCTCATCGTCAGTTAAGAACTTATTGTCTTTAATAACCTTCAAACAATGTTCAATTGGATCTTTTGATTGATATTCTTTAACTTCATCTTTTGTTCGGTACTTTTGAGGGTCAGACATTGAGTGACCTTTATAACGGTATGTTTTAATATCCAATAATGTTGGACCATCTCCTTTTCGTGCACGTTCTACAGCCATTGCAATTGCTTCGTGTACATCTTCAGGAGACATTCCGTTTACTGTAAAAGAAGGCATTTCATACGATGAACCTAATTTTGATAAATCCATTACGTTTGTGGTACGCTCTATAGAAGTTCCCATTGCATAGTTATTGTTCTCAACAATAAAAATTACAGGAAGTTTCCACAACATTGCCATGTTGAAGGTTTCGTGAAGTGCTCCTTGGCGAGCTGCTCCATCACCGAAAGAAACTACAGTAACGTTATCCGTTCCTTTGTATTTCTCTGCAAACGCAACACCTGCTCCCATTGGTATTTGAGCTCCAACAATTCCATGTCCTCCTAAAAAGTTTTTTTCTTTATCAAAAAAGTGCATTGAACCACCTTTTCCTTTAGAAACTCCAGTTTGACGTCCATACAATTCAGCCATCAAACGGCGAACATCTGTTCCTAATCCAATTGGATGTGCATGATCACGGTATGCTGTCATGTGAAGGTCAGTTGGCTTAGTAGCACTTACGGTTCCTGCAACTACTGCTTCTTGACCAATGTACAAGTGACAAAAGCCTCCAAATTTTTGTTGAATATATAATTGTCCAGCTTTTTCTTCAAACTTTCGCATCAAAAGCATGTCTTTATACCATTTGATATAAGTTTCTTTTGAAAACTTTAGCTTCTTTGAAGTGCTTTCTTTTTTAGTGGTCTTCTTAGGCGTTTGTGATGATTTTGCTGCCATAATTTAATACAGTTTAATTCGAATTGAGACAAATATAGAATTTATATTATTTTAAAGGAGTCATATGTAAAACAGAATTTACAATAATGATTATTTACTCCCGAAAATGAAGGGCAAGATATGGTGTATTCCTTCAAAAACCAAGAAACTTCCATCTCCATTTCTCATAATAATTTCAAAAGGGGAACCTTGCATTTCGGTATATTCTGCCATAGCTTGGCGACATCCACCGCAAGGGGTGAAGAACTCTGTGCTCTTTAGTAAGGAACCTTCTCCGACTATAGCTAAAGTTTTAATTCCTTGTTTGTTTTGTTGAGCACCATAAGAGAATAAAGCAACACGTTCAGCACATAATCCAGAGGGATAAGCCTTGTTTTCTTGATTACTACCTAAAACAAGTGTATTGTCATTCAATAATAACGCTGCACCTACTTTAAAATTAGAATAAGGAGCGTATGCCTTTTCACATGCTTGCTCTGCAGCTTTAATTGCTTTCTTCTGATTTTCATTTAAGTCTTCAATTGAATCTAAATGATTGTAGGAAAATGTAAATTCTTTTTTCATACTGAGTTTTCTTACTCCATACGAGAACACATTGCATTGTATGGGAAGCTAAAGTAATAGGATTATCTCAAGCGTTAAAGTTTCAGCTGATATTTTTTACTAAAAAGCACTATTTCTTGATACAATCTTTATTTTTATGCAGGATATGGAAAAAACAACGGAAATTATTAATCAGTTTGATTGTATTAGTTTAAAAGAGCTCATAAGTGCAAAACTGATGAATAGAGTGGATACAAAGTTTGTTTTTCATTTATCAGAGGTAAATAATGTTTTAACAGGATTGAAAAAAGAATATCAAGTTTTAGAAGTAAATCATCAGCGTGTGACAAAGTATGAGAATTTATATTTTGAAACTGAAGATTATCGATTTTATCTAGATCATCACAACAATAGAAATCATCGTTTTAAAGTCCGATTTCGGAAATATGGAAATACTTTGACTACTTATTTAGAAATTAAAGAGCGTCGAAAAAATAAAATGAATAAACAACGTCTTGAAGTAGATGAATACCGTAAAGAATTAAATGATACAGAACTTAGCTTTATAAGAAACACTTTAGGTGATTTACCTCTTCTTCAACCTAAGTTCATGAATAGCTATCAAAGAATTACCCTGGTCAATGAGTCGTTACAAGAACGATTTACATTAGATTTTGAGTTTACTTTTAAAAATGATGCAGAGGATAAAAATATTGATAACATTGTGATTGCTGAATTAAAGCAGGAACGTCTGAATAGGAAATCTCCAGTTTTTCAATTAATGAAACAAAAAAAAATACGTTCCTTTCGTATTAGTAAATACTGTTTGGGTATTTTTCTACTTTACGCGAAAAAGAACATTAAATACAATAATTTCAAATCTATTTACCAACAATTAAATACCTTTAAAAATGCTGTTTGAAACCACTAGTAGTTTCCAAGATATTTTTAATATCCAATTCTACAATAAAGATGTTTTTAGTTTACTTTTTAGACTGTTATTAAACTTCTTCTTTCTTATCTTGATTGTAAGATTTGTTTATTATCCAAAAACCAACAGGAAAGATTATGTTTTTACTTATTTATTAATTGGATTAGTGACTTTCTTTTTATCTTTTGCATTAAAGAAATTCGATATTGGAGTAGGTATGGGACTCGGGCTTTTTGCCATTTTCGGAATCATTCGTTACCGTACGCAAACCATAGAAATTAAGGAGATGACTTATCTGTTTGTGGTGATTGGACTCTCTGTTATTAACTCACTTGCAACTCAAGAGATTAGTCTTGTAGAGGTCTTGCTTTTAAATGGAACGGCTCTTCTGATTATTACCGGTTTAGAATTCTTTTGGTGGAAGAATAATGAACAGATGCGACATGTTATATTTGATAAAATTGATTTAATTACACCAGAAAAGCACGACGAAATGAAGCTTGATTTAGAACAAAGAACAGGCCTTAATATTGTTCGTTTCGAAGTTGGGAATATCAATTTTTTAAATGATACAGCTGAGGTTAGGGTGTATTATCTATAATAGTTGAATTTGTTTCCCAGTCTATTCATAGTTGGTTTGGCACGTTACTTGGTAATATCTAATCAAACTTTAAAACTTATTGTCATGAAGAAAATTAAATTATCAATTCTAGTACTAGGAATACTTTTTAGTTCAGTAGCGTTTGCTCAAGAGCAAAAATCAGAATTAACTAAAGAACAGCGAAAGGAACAGCGAGTGGATAAGCTTGCAGAAGAATTAGAGTTAACTGAAGAACAAAAAGAACAGTATATTGAACTTCGTCAAATTGCATATTTAGAACGTCAGAAAATAAGAAGTGATGAAATGCTGGATGAAGACGCTAAAAAATCAGCAATGAAGGAACTTCGTAGTGGTAATAAGGAAAAGTTATCAGAATTATTAACCGAAGAACAAGCGTTGAAATTACAAGCAATGAAAAAAGAACGCAGAGCAAATTATAAGCAGAGACACGCAGGTGAAGAAAAACCACGTAAAATAATCTGTACAAAAGAAAAGCCTCAATTAGAAAAAATTAAATCTGAACCAATTGATCATTAAATTTGATCAATTTTTCTACAAAAGCTGCTTATCAATTGTGATAGGCAGCTTTTTTTATTCCATTTACTTTAACTTATTTCCTTTTTTATCAATATAAAACCACTTATTACTTTCGGTAGTAGTATGTTCGTTGAGTTTTAGTTTTTGACATTGATTTGCAACTTTAGCTTTTCCATCTAAAAATGGATAAGCACATTCAAACTGAGGTTCAATAACTATTCTTCCTGAATTATCGGCATAACCAGTTTTTCCATTTCTTAAAATTCTAAACAGCCCTTCTTTAATGTAATCTGGACCATTGTCATACCATTGAATTTCATAAAGCCGCTGATCTTTTTGATTAATACCAATTAAGTCGTCACTATTCTTAGCTAATACAATTCCAAATGTTTTAATTGTATCTGAATAACTCACAGAATATTTTCCATAAGGAATAATCGTGTCTCCTTTTTTATTGAGGTAACAAAAATCATCTCCAATTTCATAATTTTCCAAAGGAAATCTAATTAATTCATCACTTGGATTATAATCTTCGATTGAATGGTACTCACTATTTTCTTGAGTAGAAGACTGTCCATTTGAACAGCTGTATATTAATAGAAATGAGAAAAAAGATAGGATGGTTATAGAATGTTTCATATCGAGTGTTTATTGTTTATAACGAAAATACTTAAAAAAATGTTTTACGGATAGATTAATTGGTGATTTGCAAGTAATTTATTACTTTTCCAATGTGTTAATATTATTATTTTGAATATGGCACATAACTTGCTTAAACTGTATTAAATATTAAAACCAATATATTATGAACAAAACTAAATTAGTTATAATAGGATTAGGATTATTTGTTGGCTCAACTGTATTTGCTCAAGAGCAAAAGTCTGAGCTTAAAAAGTCTGAGCCTGCAAATGTGAAAATTGAAAAGTCTTCTACGGAGTTAGAACTTACTGAAGAGCAAAAGAAGGAATTTCTTAAGCTGCGTAAATCCTCTGTTCTAAGACAAGAAGTAGTAAGAAAAGATGAAACTTTAGATGAGGAAACTAAAAGCGCTAAAATTGAATCTATTCAAAAAGAAACGAAATCAGAAATGATTGAAACGTTGACTAAAGAACAAAAGGAAAAAATGCCTGAGGTTAAATCAACTCAGCCAATAGAGAAGAAATAGAAAATTCATTTTACGGGATAACTGTTAAAATAAATAGATTTATAAAACTGCTTGTCTTTAGAGATGAGCAGTTTTTTTATTGGCTTAATTCTTCCAATCCCAAAGTACAATAAGCCATTCATTCTGATCAGCATCTGTGTAAGTATGTATAATTTCATAGCCTACTTTTTTATGTGCCTTTAATGAAGGGAGGTTTGAAGTAGCAATCTCCGTAATAGAAAAATCATAACGTTCTGAAAACGCCTCTTTATAAACTTTGAAACAGTTTCCTATTAGTCCTTTTCCACGATAATTCTTGTCAGTACAGGCTTGACCTACGACCATATAATCAAATTCAGAAATCACTTTTCCTTTGTAAATAATCTTTTCAAATTCATCGAACATGGGAAAGATTAAGGGAATGTCAAAACGTGATTCCTTTGTCATTGCTAAAACATAACCCACTACCTTTTCTCCATCTTTTGCAATGGCATGAGGTTCTATTTCTGACATTGTTTCAAGTATGTCCCAGTCATGATCGACAGTGACGAAACCATTCTTTTCAATTTCTTCTTTTGAAAGATTCTTTTTTAAGTTCGCTTTTTGTAAGGAGAGAATTCCTTCTAAATCGGACTTGTTTTTAGTGAGAGAATAGGTAATCATTTTATAATTGTTGTAAATTCTTATTGATGTAAAAAACAGTTTGAAACAGTGATTGTTTTAAGCAATACAGAATAATGATTTCTATAAAAAAAGGAGCTCCATCTCTGAAACTCCTCCTAAATATTAAAATAAACCCTTATTTTTTTTCAATCCACTTTCTCGCATTAACAAAGGCTTCCAACCATGGAGTAACTTCGTCTTTTCTTCCCTCTGGGTAGTTCGCCCAGTTCCATTGGAACGTCGAACGCTCTATGTGTGGCATTGTTACCAAGTGTCTTCCTGAAGCGTCGCACATCATAGCTGTGTTGAAATCTGATCCGTTTGGATTAGCTGGATATTGCTCGTAAGCATATTTCGCTACGATGTTGTATTTATCCTCTTTGTATGGAAGGTCGAATTTACCTTCACCGTGTGAAATCCAAACTCCTAATGTTGTTCCTTCTAAAGAAGAAAGCATCACTGAATTGTTCTTTTGAATTTTTACAGATGTAAATCCACTTTCGTGCTTGTGGGAATCGTTGTACGTCATTTTCCCGTGTTCCGCATGATCTGGATTTACTAAATCTAGTTCCATCCATAACTGACAACCATTACAAATTCCAACTGAAAGTGTGTCTTCACGTTTAAAGAAGTTTTCTAATGCCGTTTTAGCTTTCTCATTGTACAAGAATGCACCTGCCCAACCTTTAGCTGAGCCAAGAACGTCTGAGTTTGAGAATCCTCCAACTGCACCGATGAACTGAATATCTTCCAACGTTTCACGGCCTTCAATTAAGTCCGTCATGTGTATATCTTTAACATCAAATCCAGCTAAATACATTGCATTAGCCATTTCACGTTCACTGTTACTCCCTTTTTCTCTTAGAATAGCAGCCTTTGGACGTGCATTACTTGTATCTAATTTTGGAAGTTTTCCAGTGAATCCTTTCGGGAATGTATATTTTAAAGCTTGATTTTTATAGTTTTCGTAACGTGCTTTCGCTAACCCGTTAGCCGTTTGTTTTTGGTCTAATAAATATGAAGTCTTAAACCAAGTATCACGTAATTCAGAAACTGTCATTGTGAAAGCATCCGTACCATTGATGATACTTACAAAGTCTCCATCAACAACTTTTCCGATTTTATGGAAATCAATGTTGTTTGATTTCAATTTAGCTTCAACACTTGCATCTTTTGCTTGGAAAACAATTCCTGAATTCTCAGCGAATAGAATCTTAAATGAATCTGCTTCTTTTAATGACGTTAAATCGTATTCTGCTCCAATGTTATTGTCAGCAAAACACATTTCCAACAATGTCGTAATCAATCCACCTGAAGCCACATCGTGACCTGCTATGATTTGATCTTTCTGAATTAATGCTTGAATGGTGTTGAATACTGTTTTTACATATCCAGCATCTTTAACATCTGGCGCTTCGTTTCCTAATTGACTTAGAATTTGAGAGAATGAACTTCCTCCTAATTTGAATTGGTCTTGAGAAATATTGATGTAGTAAATTGGTCCACCTTCTTTTTTGAAAACTGGCTCAACTACTTTTGTAATTTCGTTACAGTGTCCAGCTGCCGAAATAATCACCGTTCCTGGAGAAATTACTTCATCATTTGGATATTTTTGTTTCATTGACAAAGAATCCTTTCCTGTTGGAACGTTAATTCCTAAGGCGATAGAGAAGTCAGAAACTGCTTGCACCGCTTTATACAAACGAGCGTCTTCACCCGGATTTTTACAAGGCCACATCCAATTCGCAGATAATGAAACGCTTTTCAATCCTTCTTCCAATGGGGCCCAAATTATATTGGTCAAGGATTCTGTAATCGCATTTCTACTTCCTGCTGCAGGATTGATTAACGCTGCAATTGGTGAATGACCAATTGTAGTAGCAACACCTTCTTTTCCTTTGTAATCTAATGCCATCACTCCAACGTTGTTGAGCGGCAATTGTAAAGGTCCAGCACACTGTTGTTTGGCTACTTTTCCACCAACACAACGGTCAACTTTATTTGTAAGCCAATCTTTAGAAGCTACCGCCTCCAACTGCAATAATTGATTTAAATAGTTATAGAAATTTTCTTTTTTGTAATCTAAATCAGAATAAACACGTTTGATTGTGCTGTCTGTCATTATGGTTTTTGGCGAACTTCCAAACATATCTGTCAGTGCAAAATCCATAGGTTTTTCACCTGTAGTTTTTGACTCAAATGTAAAGCGATTGTTATTTTTTACATCTCCTACAGTGTACATTGGAGAACGTTCACGGTCTGCAATCTTCTGAAGTGTTTCAATGTGCTTTTCGGCAATCACAAGTCCCATACGTTCTTGAGATTCATTTCCGATAATTTCTTTTGCGGATAGAGTAGGGTCTCCAACAGGAAGTTTATCTAAATCGATTAATCCACCTGAGTTTTCAACCAATTCGCTTAAACAGTTTAAATGACCTCCAGCTCCGTGATCATGAATTGATACAATTAGATTTTCGTCACTTTCTACCATTCCACGGACTGCATTGGCTGCACGTTTTTGCATCTCTGGATTTGAACGTTGTACTGCATTCAATTCGATTCCTGTAGAAAACTCTCCAGTATCTGCACTTGAAACTGCAGCTCCACCCATTCCAATTCTGTAGTTTTCACCACCTAGAATAACAATTTTATCTCCTTCTTCAGGTAAACCTTTAATTGCTTGGTCTGCTTTGCCATATCCAATTCCACCTGCTTGCATGATGACTTTGTCAAAACCTAACTTTCTTAAGTCAGCATCTGCGTGTTTATTATCTTTGTCGTGGTGTTCGAAAGTCAAGATAGAACCGGTAATTAGCGGTTGACCAAATTTATTTCCAAAATCTGAAGCGCCATTTGATGCTTTGATTAAGATATCCATTGGTGTTTGGTATAACCATTCACGTTCTTCGAATGACTTTTCCCATGGTCTTTTGGAATCCTGAGCGGAGTCGAAGGACTCCAATCTAGAATAAGAAGTCATATAAACCGCTGTTCCAGCAAGAGGTAAAGAACCTTTTCCACCCGCTAATCTATCTCTTATTTCTCCTCCAGCTCCTGTCGCTGCTCCGTTAAACGGCTCAACAGTTGTTGGGAAGTTATGTGTTTCTGCTTTTAATGAAATAACAGAGTCGAAATTTTTAATGTCATAATATTCTGGAATATCAGCACGTTTTGGAGCAAATTGCTCTACGTTTGGACCTTTTACAAAAGCTACGTTGTCTTTGTATGCTGAAACTATTCCGTTTGGATTTTCTTTAGAAGTATCTCTAATCATTCTAAATAAAGAGCGATCTTTCTCTTCTCCGTCAATGATAAAAGTTCCGTTGAAGATTTTGTGACGACAGTGCTCTGAATTGACTTGTGAAAAACCAAAAACTTCAGAATCTGTTAATGGTCTTCCGATGTTATTAGCAATATTCTCTAAATATTCAATTTCTTCTTCGTTTAAAGCTAGGCCTTCTTGTTCATTGTAAGCCGCGATATCTTTAATTTCATGAATAGGTTCTGGATTGATTTGAATATCGAATGCGTCTTGGTGAAGACCCTCGTATTTTTCAGAAATCATTGGATCGAAATCCTTAAAGTCTTTATCTACTGCTTGAAACTCTTCAATACGGATGATGTCAGAAATCCCCATATTTTGTGTGATTTCAACTGCGTTGGTACTCCACGGAGTAATCATAGCTGCACGAGGTCCAACAAAAAAAGCATCTAGAGATGCCTGTTCTATCTTTGGCTGGTCGCCAAACAACCATACTAATTTAGTAGTGGTTTCAGTCGATAATTCTTTTGTTGTTTGAACAGCAAATACTTTACCGTTTATGTTTCCAAAGAAATGAATCATTATATGTTGTTTGAATGTTGTTTATGGCTGCAAATTTAATCTTTTTAAATGATGTTTTAGTTATAAAAGCCATTAAAAAAGTGATATGTTAGGTCTATTGTTGAGTTCTTGCGCTAACAAGCTATTTTAAGTGTGCTTCTATTACTTTTTACTGATAATTATAGAAATCACTGCTGTTTCATCTTTTTAAGTTTCCAGATTAAAAATTTGATAATTGAAACCAGTATAAAAAGAATAGCAAAAGCTAAACTGAAAGTAGCGACCAGAGACATTACTTTAGCTTTACTTTCTAGTATTTCTGTGGGAGAGCTGTAATCTAAAACTACACCATATTTTAATGATAAATACATTCCGAAAAGGAGTAGTATTACACTAGCTAATCCAGCTTCTAAATCATTGTTATTTTTCTTAAGAATATTAATTCTAATGATTTCAATTAAAGTGTAGGTGATTAATATCGCTGAGATTATTATTTCAGTAGTATTATTCATTTAAATTCTTTAAGATTAGTTGTTTTTAACGCTTTTTAAGCATATTTATTTCAAAGTATATGGGATTTTATTTCCCGAAGCTATCTTGATATTTAACGATTGATTTTTTTAAATTAGAAGACAAAGAAACTAGCCAAATCAATTGGTTGCTGACTAAGTGTGCTTCTTGTAGTTCATGTAAATCATCTTTTTCTATTTTTAAAACACCCTCTTTGATGTTGGCGTCTCGTTCTTCAGATAATAATTGATAAGTTCCCAATAGTTTTTCTTTCGCCTCCTTGATGTTCCCATGAGGCTGAATTTTAAAATCAAGAGATTCATCGAGTAAGGCTGCTGTTCTTGACAATGTATTTGTAATTTTAGAAAATAGTGCACTTGTTTCTACAGAAATTGGCGTTGTTTTATGACTTTGAATAAAGCTACCTAGTGAAGCAATTCCTGATAATATGGTTTGATTCAATGTAACGATTTCATAAATCAAACGAAATTCAATTTGCTTTGATTTAGGATCTTGAGTAATTCGCTGAAATGCTGCGCTTAGTCCACTCAACGCTAAAAAGGCTTCTTTACGTGCAACTTTATATGGAATTTGTTTTCCTTCCTTATCAATATAAAACTCTTGTGTTGCTTTAAGATAGGCATTGTTTTTTCTGATGGCATTCAGCAATATTGATTTTAGATTTAGTACCTCCCAACTTGGAAATAGAGTGTAAATCGCTGCAAAAGCAATAATACCTCCTAAGGTAGTGTCTACTACTCGGTATTGGATTACAGAAAAGGCATTTGGATGAATAAATGAATAGACAAAAACAACATTCAAAGTTATAAAAGCTGCTGCCCATCGATAATTTTGTTGAATCAATGCGAACCCTAGAATAAGCGAGGTTACAGCAAGTGCTCCGTAAACAATAGCGTTTTGATTAAGTACTACAATTCCAAATGCAATTGCTCCACCGATTATCGTTCCAATTATTCGGTCTTTTGCACGTTCTTTTGTTAAACCATAGTTTGGACGGAGAATAACCAAGACTGTCAGCATAATCCAATATGCATTTTGGATTTCGTATAAATTCCCCAAAACAAATGCAAAAACCATAGCAATTGTCAGTCGCAATGCATGTTTGAAAATGATAGAATCAATTGCTAGATGCTGTAAAAGAATTTTAGGTCTATATTCTTGTAAAGTTAAGAACTGTTTAGCTTCACTGCGTTTCAAAGTGACTTTTGAAGTTTTTGAAATATTGGTTAGGGCATAACGAATAGCTTCGACTTCTTGTAGTATTTGCTTTTGAAAATCGTGTAGATTTCGCATTGTTAAAGCACCTTCTCTGGCCAATGGCAGTTTATGAATGGCAATATAATCTGCGATTGTGTTATGCGCTTCGAGTAGGCACTTTTCGATTTCTTTTTTATCTGGAACTTCAGCTTTGGTAATTATAATATGTGAAAGTTGAATTAATTGCTCACTCATCGACATGTTGAGTTTACTGAATTTCTCCATGTGTTTACTTCCTTTTCCAAATAACTCATCAAATCTCTTGTAATCCCAACTGTTTGCAATAACCAATTCATAAATATCAACTAAAGAGATGAAAATCAATAAACGTTTTTCATCAAAATGTGAACGTCCAGAAAGTTTTCTGTTGGCTAATAGAAGCTCTCTTAAAGTTTCATGTTTTTCATTGATTTGTGATTGTAAAACAAAGGTCTGATTTATATAAGGCTCTCTGTTACTATCGTCGATTAATAGTTTTGCTCTAACCTCTAAATATTCACCTGTTAATTTCAAAGTTTCTGAGAGTAGTTGATCATCGTCTTTGTTAGGAATTATTTTATGAAAAATCACAGAAGCAAGCAGGTACCAAAGTCCACCCAGAAATATTAATAGTCCGTGAGACCATATCTCATAAGCTGTAGAGCTTTCTACTGCTAAGGCTAAAACCATTGCTAATAATCCTGAAAACCCTACCAGAGATCCTCTAAATCCGTATGCAGAAAGGAATGATATACCAAAAGTGAGCACACTAATAATAGACAGTACTAAAACAAAATTGTCTTTTGTGAATAAAATAAGCACTGTTACGAATACAGTGAGCGTAATACTGACAAGTGTACCAATAACTTTTCGCCTTAAACTCCCTGGAGTATCGCTTGGTGCGTTTAGAAATGCACCAAATAAAAAAGCAGGCGCAAGGTTCATGTAACCTAAGCCATTAAAGATAAGTAAAGGAATTATTAAAGACGCAGTAATTACAACACCTCTGAAAAAGTGTGAGCTTTTGAGAAACAATTCTAGTCTTGTACGTTTACTTTTTACCATAGACTACTTTTATGCAGCGTAAAGATAGGTTAATTCTGAAGTTTATGATAAATATATGTTCGGTACTAA
>Ga0209075_1001269_pt1 | contig 23968 bp, 18 predicted proteins | sample Stecom2011_FD_187523 | JGI IMG/M metagenome (GOLD analysis project Ga0209075, IMG submission 187523) | Agricultural soil microbial communities from Utah to study Nitrogen management - Steer compost 2011 (SPAdes) (version 2) | ecosystem: Environmental > Terrestrial > Soil > Agricultural land...
AGAAGGGCAGGGCTAAAGAACAGATTTAGTTACTTCATCCGATCTCTTGTAAATTTTTCAGGTTGTCTGATTTTTTTCTTTTTGTTGCTGTGGGGCTATAACTACCAGCGGACTCCTGTTTATCAACAGCTAGCTTTGGATGTAGCGCCTTTAAGCTATAGCGAGCTGGAGGACGAAGTAAAATTAACGCACGAGCTGCTCGTAAAGCTGAGGGAGAAGTTGACCACAGACACCCTTGCCATAGAGGAAACCATCCCCTATTCTTCTCTCGAGGGAAAAGTTCGGGGAGAGATGAAGATCATTTTACCCTTGTTGGGCTTTGTAGGTAACGGACAGCCCCGAACACGGGAGTTTTATCCTGCTGGATTTTTACGGGGAATGGGTATTTTAGGGATTTATTTCCCCTTCACGGGTGAAAGTTACATTGATCCTACTTTGCATGATCTGGAGAAGCCCTTTACGGTGGCCCATGAAATGGCCCACAGTTGGGGTATCACCCATGAAGGCGAAGCGAATTTGATAAGCTGGCTTGCGGGGACATATAGTGATGATGGGCTTTTCCAATATTCCGCCCAATTGCAGCTGTTTAGGTATCAATTGAATGATTTGTACAGGAGAGACAGGGAAGAGTACAAACGAATGGTCGGTCGTATGGATGCAGGTATTAAAAACGATATGATTTCCATTATGTTAAGGGCGCGTCAAACTCCGCCGCTTTTTGGCGACCTGTCCAGGAGGTCCAATGATCTGTATCTTAAAACACAAGGTGTCAAAGCAGGAGTTAAAAGTTACACTCAGCTCCCCGCATTGGCGTACGCCTGGAAGAAAAGCAAGGGTTTGGAAGGTGTTCTAAGGTCCAATACTGTTTCCCGATAACTACAAATGTATTGATCCACTGAAAACAGCATAATAAACCTTTGTTGCGATGCCCTGCCTACAAAGCCTTTTTTTAACTATTTTTGATCGTAAGCATCATTCATACATCGCTTGCTATTTTTCTATTCTTTCTAATTTGAAAAGAAGTAGACCGATACATGGCTAGACCGCAGCACCTGCATCTAATAAGGCAGAGGTTGTCCGATGGTATCGAAAGTAGTCCATCAAACCTAGCTCCTAAAGCGCTTTATTGTCTCTGTTGGGGTTGTTATTGAAATGGACTGTAGTGGTAGGGTAGGCCAACTGGATGTTTTCTTCGGGACCAAAGCTTTCCAGAACGGATTCAGTAATGGCATGCTGGATCATTCTTCGCTTTCGTGGATTGCATAGATAACGCATCGCAATCTGTACGCCTCTTTCGGTAATGTCGATGAACACCGCAGGGGTAAACTGGTTGTACACAATCAGATGTTTGTCTCTTGCCCTTCTAAATTCGGCCTCAGCCAATGCTATCTCATCCAATAACAGGGAATTCAAAATGCCAATCAATAAGGTCTTCGCCCTTTTATAATCGCTATCCAGCGTGATATAGATCAACTGCTCGTTCCATATGTAGTTAAAGCCTTGTGAATAATTGGCTTGTGGCTCGATAAATACTTTTAGATTAGGCACATGGATCACCCTGCCTGTGCTTTGGTCGGCATCTACCCAGTTGCCGATTTCCAAAAGAGTGAACTGAAAAAGTCTCAGGTCAATCACGTCCCCTTTGACATCTCCAATCTGAATCCTGTCGCCCACATCAAAAGGTTTTCGGATGTAGATGAATGCCCAACCGGCAATGTTCATAAATACTTCCTTTAATGCTATGGCAATACCAGCAGAAAGTATTCCCAGGAAGGTCACGATAAATTGGAAGTTGCTGATCCAGAGATTGCCCAGAACCAAGGCGCCGATGGTAAACAAGGAGTATTCTATTGTTTTCCTCCAGTGGTATTGCTTCCGGATTTCCTCAACCGTCCCATGGGTGAACAGCCGAATAGCCAATTTATTGATGACCCATAACACGAGAATGATCAGCACCGTCTGGACGATCCGATTCTTTATCGCTGCATCTATATTTAAGTATTCGTCAAACATTCAGAGAAGGGGATAATGTCATCAAATCTACTGGCAGGAGATTGATAATAAAAATGATTATTGATTTTGTTTGGTTTTGCTGTTGCCTATCCACACCCCTGCGATGATAATAATCATTCCCAAATAATGTGCTTCTTGGAGAATTTCCCCATCTAACACGCCCCATATTACTGCGACAATAGGGATGATGTAGGTTACCGAGCTTGCAAAGACCGGTGTAGCCAATTTCACCAGGTTGTTGAAGATAATCAAGGCCAAAGCGGTGCCGATCACCCCAAGTATAGTCAAGTATATTATTGCCTCCATAGCTCCTGCATCATGGATCAATTTGCAAGAAAAAGAGGTGCCGGCAATTAGGTAGATCAATGCGATTGGCAGCACCATGAGCAAGGAAATAGCTGTTATTTCCACTGGCTTTAAGGTGACAAACCAGTATTTGATAATGTTCAGATTGATGCCATAGAAGAGTGTGGCCAATAATACGTAAAAAGCATACCCATTGATCTCTGCAAAAGATCCCCAACTCCCGCCTTCTCTGATGCTGATTAGAATCATCACACCTACAAAGGCGAGGGACAATCCGATGGCATTCTTCTTAGAAATACGTGCATTGAAAAACAACGCCCCCACCAGCACCACAAATAATGGAGTAAGCGCATTTAGGACTCCGGTTAAGGAGCTGCTTAGCTGGGTTTGGGCCTTGGCAAACAGAAAGGCAGGGAAAAAGCTCCCTACAAAACCGGCGACGATAAGGTTTCTGACTTGACGTCTCGAGAGGTTTCTCACCCGAGAAATGGAGAGAGGAAGCAACACGATCGCTGCCGCCACGATTCTGTAGGCACCCACCTCCCCAGGCGAAAAGACCAATAAGCCTCTTTTGATAAGTATGAAGGAGCTGCCCCATACCAAAGCCAATAGGAGCAGTAGCAGCCAGCTTGTAAGTTTGGTTTTTGCTTGTAGATCTCTAGTCATGTAATGTTCACCCCCTGCTGAAAAGTGGAGGTCGGGGAGGTGTTAATTTCAACTATCCAAATTTTACCACATTATGCAAACTGATAATCTGCATATTTTTCCGCGACCTCCTCTAGGAGTGCACACACTTCTGCATACGAATCTGCAGTGACCATTTCGCTGCGGTAAGGTTTGAAGTTGGGCATCCCCCTGAAATAATTGGTGTAGTGTCTTCTCATCTCCAGTATTCCCAGTTTCTCACCTTTCCATTTGATGGAAAAATCAAGATGGCTTTTGGTCACCCGCAGACGCTCGTTGAGATCTGGCGCGGGAAGTTTCTCACCGGTGGCCATAAAATATTTGATTTCATTAAATATCCATGGGTAACCTATAGATGCCCTGCCGATCATCATTCCGTCTATACCGTATTTTTCACGGTATTCCACCGCTTTTTCAGGAGTATCAATATCACCGTTCCCAAATACAGGGATCTGAATCCTCGGATTTTTTTTGATTTTGGCCAAGTAACTCCAATCAGCGTGGCCCTTATACATTTGTTTCCGGGTTCGGGCGTGGATGGAGATGGCTTGTATGCCCACATCCTGCAACCTTTCCACAACTTCCTCGATGCGGATGGTATTTTCGTCCCAGCCGAGACGGGTTTTGACAGTGACAGGAATTTTCACTGCCTTTACGATTTCTGAGGTCATGGCGACCATCTTGTCAATATCCAATAAAATTCCTGCCCCTGCCCCTTTACACGCCACTTTGTTTACCGGGCATCCATAATTGATGTCGAGGATGTCAGGTCCAGCCGCTTCGGCTATGGCCGCAGCCTCCCTCATGGATTCAATTTCATTTCCGAAGATCTGTATTCCAACCGGGCGCTCATATTCAAACACATCCAGTTTTTGAACGCTCTTGGCGGCATCCCTAATCAAACCTTCAGAGCTGATGAATTCCGTGTACATCAAATCCGCCCCATTTTCCTTGCACACCGCTCTGAATGGAGGATCGCTTACATCTTCCATGGGTGCCAGCAACAACGGGAACTCCCCTAATTCTATGTCTCCTATTTTTACCACTTTTTGGCTGTTATGTTATTGCTGAAAAATTACTCGCTATAAAGTTATTGAAGAGGCTTTTCACGTACTATTATCCCCGATCATTTTAAGGGTTTTACGCTTTCGGTATCTAGTTTTCGACACCGGTCTTCAATCTAATTCCTTCCGACTCCGGCCTCCCCTGCAAGCCGACCGGGCTCTTATATCCCCTTTTGATGCTTGATCCCTCCTTCTACTATTTCGCGCCCATTCCTTGCGGTCACGGCTATTTGATGTAAATTTACCCTAATTATGGAAATTTACGAAACCGCAAGCAAGAATGCCCCCAAGCATCCTTGGATCCTTTCCCTTGTTTTACTTACATTAATCGTTTTCGGGTCGTTATTGGTGCTGCAGGGTTTGGCCTTAGCATTGGTTCCTTTTCTGTTTGGTTTTCCCATGGAAGAGATTCTACTCTTGTTTACGGGTGATTCAACCCATCCAAATGCCCGGCTTGTCTTCTTATTTATCCAAGGCTTGGGCGGCGGACTGGGCTTCTTTATGGGAGGCTGGCTATTTATTCGTTTTGTCGACAGGGCTTCCCTCGGCTGGAAACAACAATTCGATTCCGTAAAGTTCAAAAATGTGCTCATATTGCTTCCGCTTCTGTTTGGATTCATTTTGTTCAATTCCCTCTTTATCTACTGGAACATGCATGTGGAATTCCCGGAATTTATGAGCGGGTTTGAGCAGTGGGCTTTATTGAAGGAGGAGGAAATGATGAAAATAACGCTGTACCTGACCGATTTTGGCAGTACAGGTGAATTCCTGGCGGGAGTTCTGGTTATCGGAATATTGGCCGGTATCGGAGAAGAATATCTCTTCAGAGGCATCCTTCAGCCCAAACTCCACCAGTACACAGGGAATGCCCATGCTGGAGTATGGCTTGCCGCGTTTATTTTCTCAGCCATCCATCTTCAATTTTACGGGTTTTTGCCCCGGTTGATGCTGGGAGCCTTATTTGGGTATTTGTACATCTATTCTGGAAGTTTGGTTTACCCTATTATCGCGCATATACTGAATAACGCGCTTACCGTCATTGCTGTATACCTCAATAAGTTAGGCATAATAGAGTTTGAGATTGATGGAGCTGCACAGATCGAGTGGTACTATACACTTTTTGGTATCGGTTTATTTTTAATTAGTTTTAAAGCTTTTACATCAAACCAGGAAAATGCAAAAAATGACCGGATGGCAAAAAGTATTTGAAACCGACGCGGCAATCCGCGCAGAAATCGTCAAAGGGGTTTTGGAAGAAAAAGGCATTACCGCCATTGTTTTAAATAAGAAGGAATCCGTCTACCAAATCCATGGCAGTTATCAGGTGATGGTGTCATCAAGTGAAACGCTCCAGGCGATTAATATCATCAATAATGAGATCACGTTTTAATATCAGCAATTACAGCAATCTTGGCCAACGTGTAATCACAGCTACCGTTGGTGCGGTAGTGATTATTGCTGGATCAGTATATAGCGAGTGGGCCTACTTTGTTATTTTTGGTATTATCCTCGCTTTTTCTCAGATGGAATTTTATAAGCTCTGTGGTCTGGACGGCATGTTGCCTCTAAAGAGCTTTGGCACCTTCTTGGGTTTGGCAGTTTTTACCTTCACATTCTTAGAAGAGATGAAGATACTCCCCCCGCAGTATTACTACCTGGTCTTCCCGCTGGTGTCCATCATATTTTTTATTAAGCTTTACGGAAAGTCTGATAAAAAGCCTTTTACGGGGATTGCTTTTACCCTTTTAGGAATAGTATATGTGGCCATTCCTTTTTCCCTGCTGAATCTGATTGCTTTTTCGGTTGATAGCACCTTTAATTATGAGCTTATCGTAGGTTCTCTGCTAATATTGTGGGCAAGTGATTCGGGGGCTTATTTTGCAGGAACGAAATTTGGCAAGACGAAGCTATTTGAAAGAGTCTCTCCCAAAAAGTCCTGGGAGGGGAGTTTAGGAGGTGCTTTTGCAGCCTTGGCTACAGCCTATGTTATCTCCATATACTTTACCATTCTCCCCTCTTGGCAATGGTTTGGGATCACCGCCATTATTGTTATTGCCGGCACGTATGGGGACCTTATAGAATCATTGTTCAAAAGGAGCATTTCGATAAAGGATTCAGGCAAAGGCCTCCCAGGACATGGAGGTTTTATGGATCGATTTGACGGATTGTTATTATCAGCCCCGTTTATCATAGCTTTTTTGAAAATATTTTAGAAACCAACCCTATCTATTGAAAAAGTCGCTAATATTGCGGTCTTATAACCAAATTATAAATTCATGCTATGGAATACATAGAGCCTGCTCCGATTAAGGATAGAGACAACCCCTTGGAATCCATGATGGAAAGGTTTAACATCGCCGCCGAAAAACTTGGGTTATCGGAGGAGGTTTACAATGTGTTAAAAAATCCTGCCAAGCAGGTCATAGTTTCTATTCCGATCACACGCGACAACGGTAGTGTGGAAGTGTTTGAGGGCATACGAGTGATTCACTCCAATATACTCGGCCCTGCCAAGGGCGGGATACGCTTCGCTCCCGACGTGCACCTAGATGAGGTCAGGGCGTTGGCCGCATGGATGACCTGGAAGTGCGCCGTGGTGGATATTCCGTACGGAGGGGCCAAAGGAGGGGTAAGGTGCAATCCGCGTGAAATGTCCCCAGGAGAAATAGAGCGGCTGATGCGTGGCTACACCTCAGCTATGATGGATGTATTTGGTCCCGATAAAGATATTCCGGCTCCAGACATGGGCACTGGACCGAGGGAGATGGCCTGGCTTATGGATGAATATTCCAAAGCTCATGGTACCACCATCAATTCGGTAGTTACAGGCAAGCCACTAGTTTTGGGAGGCTCGTTAGGCCGGACGGAAGCTACGGGGAGGGGCGTTATGGTTTGTGCTCTTAATGCAATGGCTAAATTGAAGATTAACCCTTTTCAGGCCAGCTGTGCCATCCAAGGATTTGGGAATGTAGGCTCTCACGCGGCTCTTTTGCTGGAAGAGAGGGGTTTGAAAGTTGTGGCACTTTCCGATATTTCGGGTGGCTACTACAATGACAGAGGGATTGATGTGGCTGCGGCCGTCGCTTATAGAAACAATAACAACGGTACTTTGGAAGGTTATCCAGGTGCTGAAAAAATGGCATTGGCTTCCGACATTCTTGAGTTGGAAGTCGATTTGCTGATTCCCGCTGCTGTGGAGGATGTCATCACCATAAGGAACGTTGACAAAATTAAAGCAAGGCTGATTGTGGAGGGGGCGAACGGACCCACTTCCTATAAGGCGGACAAGCTACTCAACGAAAGGGGAATAATGGCTGTGCCCGATATTTTGGCCAACGCAGGAGGGGTGACTGTATCGTATTTTGAATGGGTGCAAAACCGACAAGGCTACAAATGGACGGCAGAGAGAGTGAACCGGCGGTCGGACAGGATCATGAAGGAGGCGTTTGACAATGTATACCAAGCTTCAATAAAGTACGAGGTGCCCCTAAGAATTGCTGCCTACATTATAGCAATCGATAAAGTGGCCCAGACGTATACTTTCCGGGGCGGATATTAAATCCTGCTTCACGGTTCAGTAAGTAATTAGAAGGTAGAATTTTAAACATTATTAATATTCGAGGCGTTAATGCGATAGAAGACAATTTGCCTAGCGGGAACAAATGAAAATACATAAAGAAGGACAGAAGTTATTGTTTTGGATGTTGATGGGACTGGTTGCTTTTAGCATTGTTCTTCATCAACTGGTACCGGAGTATCGGATACTGTTAAACGTAGTCATACTTTTCAGTGTGGTTATTTATCTATTGGTATTGCAATTTTTCAGGAACCCTTCCATCGTAATGCCTACCGACGAAAACCTGGTCTATGCCCCCGCAGATGGCAAGGTGGTGGTGATAGAGGAAACTATGGAGGAGGAATACCTCAAAGAAAGGAGAAGACAAATATCCATATTTATGTCGCCCGTAAATGTTCACATCAACCGTTCCCCTATTAGTGGGGTCATAGAGTATTTTAAGTATCACCCGGGTAAATACCTTGTTGCTTGGCATCCAAAGTCGAGTTTGGAAAATGAACGCACCACCTTGGTGGTGACTGAACCCCAAGGAACAAGAATTCTGGTGAGGCAAATCGCAGGCGCTGTAGCAAGAAGAATTAAATGGTACGTCAAGGAGGGGGATCCGGTTGTAAGCGGAGGAGAGTTTGGCTTTATTAAATTCGGTTCTAGAGTGGATGTCTTCCTTCCTTTGGATGCTGAGGTTTTGGTGGAGATTCAGGAAAAGACAAAAGGCGGAAGGACCCCCATTGCACGGTTATCAAAGCCTTAATTCACTGAGCCTGTAAGTTTTTGGTCTTCTTTCTATCCTCATTTTAAATTTATTCGTACATTTGCAGTCCGTTCGATCGAACGGGTCTGTTGGGAATATCCATGGCAGATTTTCATTTAACTAAAGCTTCAGTCTGAAGGCCCTAGGACTGTTGATAATCAGGGTCGATAATTTATGTCAAAGCACGAAGAATTTAATTGGGAGAAGTTTGAAATCAAGGGTTTTGGAGAAGGCTATTCCAAAGCTGAGAGAGCTGAAATGGAAAAGCTCTACGACAACACCCTAAACGAAATCACTGAAAAGGAAGTCATTAAAGGTACTGTAGTAGGTATCAATGACAAAGATGTGATTATCAATATCGGTTTCAAATCTGATGGGTTGGTGCCAAGGACGGAATTCCGTGATCTTCCAGATCTGAAAATCGGGGATGAAGTAGAACTTTTCATCGAAGAGCAGGAAAACTCACTTGGTCAGCTGGTACTATCCAGGAAGAAAGCCAAGATGGTCCGTGCATGGACTGATATTGAAGATGCGTTGGAAAACGACAGCGTCATCGAAGGTCTTGTAAAAAGAAGAACCAAAGGTGGTTTGATCGTGGATATTTATAGTGTAGAGGCCTTCCTTCCGGGTTCTCAAATAGATGTTAAGCCCATCAGGGATTTTGATATTTATGTTGGCAAGAAGATGGAAGTGAAAGTGGTGAAGATCAACCATGCCAATGATAACGTGGTGGTTTCCCATAAAGTCTTGATCGAGAAGGATCTTGAAAAACAAAGAGCAGAGATACTGAACAACCTTGAGAAAGGACAAGTTTTGGAAGGTGTCATCAAAAACATGACCAACTTCGGTGTATTCATCGACTTGGGCGGTGTGGATGGACTACTTCACATTACGGACATTTCATGGGGCAGGATCAACCATCCAGAAGAAGTGCTTAACTTGGACGACAAAGTCCAAATCGTTGTGCTTGATTTTGATGATGACAAGAAAAGGATTTCTTTGGGCATGAAGCAGTTGACTGCGCATCCTTGGGATTCCCTGTCTGCAGGTTTGGAAATAGGTTCTAGAGTGAAGGGCAAAATAGTGAACGTGGCGGATTATGGTGCTTTCCTAGAATTGGCTCCAGGCGTAGAAGGTTTGATCCACGTTTCGGAAATGTCTTGGTCACAGCATCTAAGAAACCCAGCCGACTTCGTTAAAGTTGGTAATGAGATCGAAGCGGTTGTTTTGACCCTGGACAAAGAAGACAGAAAAATGTCTTTAGGTATCAAGCAGCTTACAGAGGATCCATGGACTAAGCAGGATATGGGTACCAAATATTCTGTAGGGACCAAGCATAAAGGAGTGGTGAGAAACCTGACCAACTTCGGTCTTTTCCTTGAACTGGAAGAGGGTATCGACGGATTGGTTCACGTGTCTGACTTGTCTTGGACCAAGAAAATCAAACATCCATCTGAATATGTAAAGGTAGGCGATGAATTGGATGTTATCGTATTGGAACTGGATGTAGACAACAGAAGATTGGCCCTAGGCCATAAGCAATTGGAAGAAAACCCTTGGGATACTTTCGAAAGCATCTTCCCTACAGGATCTGTTCATAAATGTACTGTAGTTTCCAAAAACGACAAAGGTGCAGTTTTGGAACTTCCTTATGGCTTGGAAGGTTTTGCGACTATCAAAAATTTGGAAAAAGAAGATGGAACACTTGTGGAAGTAGGCGAAGCCCTCGATTTCAAGGTTACTGAATTCTCCAAAGATGATAAGAGAATTGTCCTATCCCATACAGCTACCTTCAGGGAAGATACTTCGGCAAAAGCTGCTAAGAAATCTACTGGCGGAGCCAAGAAAAGCTCCACCACTACGACTGACAACAGCAGTGCAGAAAAGTCAACTTTAGGTGACCTGGATGCGCTATCTGCTTTGAAGGAAAAAATGGAAGGTGATGCCAATAAGTAAAATTGGATAAATCATAAATCAAAAAAAGGGTATTCTCATAGAGAGGATGCCCTTTTTCTTGTTTCCAAGGATGAGATTTTTTCTTGAAGTTTTTCCTCTTTTCAAGCTATTGCTTTTAGCTAGTTTATTCCAACTCCCAATACCATTGAAAACAGCATCAACCTACGAAATCCAGATTGCGAAGGTGAATCATTTAATCACAAAGCTGAAATTTTTTTGAAATAAAAAAGCATCCCAGGAGGATGCTTTTTGTCGAGGTCGAGAGCGGATTCGAACCGCTGTACAAGGTTTTGCAGACCTCTGCCTAGCCACTCGGCCACTCGACCAATTTTAGAATTGGAATGCAAATGTAGATATTATTCGCTTCTATCCAAACTCAATATTCAATTTTTGCAGATAAACTCAGTATGTTGGTCTGGGATTATGATTATTCAATAATAAAAGATATGGAATATCTGGAAAGGTGATATAGATCACTTTTATTGTCTACAAAAGGTTATTTATATAGATTCTAAATAATTGTTAAAACTTGTTTTGATTCATCAATAGGTTGATAATCAGTGATATCATTATAGTAAATCAAAGCGGTGATCCTCTTTTTCTGTCAATGTCGCAAGTTTGATAAATAGAACTTGGGTAGTACATTTGTGGGGAGTTTTAGATACCCTGAATTAAACTGAATTAAAGAGTAAAAATATGTCAATCAAACGCTCGTTATTAAGTGTTCCCTTTAGATTTAGCTTTTTGGCGTTGGCTTTTTTTCTTGTTTTAGGAAGCAACGTAATAGCGGCTGATCCTGAAGTATTGGAAGACGAAGAAACCATCCAGGCGGGGAAGACCCTGTTCAATGCCAACTGTTCTGCCTGCCACAGACTTGATCAGAAGTTGATTGGGCCCGCACTTCGTGGGGTAACCGACAGAAGGGAAGTTTCATGGGCAAAGTCTTTTATACGCAACTCTCAAAAAATGATTCAGGATGGCGATCCTGTGGCCGTGGCCTTGTTTGCGGAATTTAACAATGCCATCATGCCTCCAATGCCCTTCTTCAGCGAAGAAGACCTCAATGCGTTGCTTTCCTATGTGGAATATGGAGACAAGGTAGAGGATGCGCCTGTAGGCGCAGCCGTAGAAGGTGGGGCAGGAACTGGACAAGGTTCAGGGGACGGAATACCAAATGCATATCTAACGATCATTCTCGCCGTTCTGGTGGGTGTCCTATTGTTAATCCTTATTGTACTGGGACTGATCATTTCTGTTCTTACAAAGTATTTGAACAACAATGCAAATTTAGACGAGGACGATAGGGAGTTTGTCAACCAAAAGACCAGTTTCCGAAAGGTGCTTAAAAGTGATGGGTTCATATTCATCATCACGGTCATTGTCGTGGCTTTGGTAGGAAAGACGGTGATTGATGGGCTCTACTCCGTGGGAGTGCAGGAAGGTTATGCACCATCACAACCGATTGCTTATTCGCACCAATTACACGCTGGAGAATACGAGATTCCTTGCCAATATTGCCATACTGGGGTTGAGATCGGAAAATCCGCCAATATTCCTTCAGCCAATATTTGTATGAATTGCCATACTTACATCCAAAATGTCGGTGGTCAGGAAGGGATGTCTACCGAGATCGCAAAAATCCACAATGCAGTTAATACAAATACGCCTATAGAATGGGTTAGGGTGCATAATCTCCCTGACCTTGCCTATTTCAACCATTCCCAACACGTAACAGTTGGTGGGGTTGAATGCCAGACCTGTCATGGTCCAATTGAAGAAATGGAAGTAGTATCTCAACACAGTTCATTGACCATGGGTTGGTGTATTGATTGTCACCGTCAGACAGACATCGCCTCTCAAGGGAACGAGTACTATGATAAATTGGTACAACTTCATTCTACTTCCAAGGATGCCTTAAAAGTTAAGGACATCGGGGGTTTGGAATGTGCCAAGTGTCACTATTAATATTTAATTTTTAAGGACATTCTATATTTTAATATAAAATGAAAGAAAATAAAAAGACCTATTGGAAGGGATTGGAACAATTGACCAACGATCCTGAATTTGTGAAGAACGCAAATGATGAGTTCCCTGGATATCTTCCAATTAGTAAGGAGAATGAAGAAGGTGGTTCTTCGAGAAGGGATTTTTTGAAATTGATGGGGTTCAGCATTGCGGCGGCCTCTTTGGCAGCTTGTGAGGCACCCGTAAGAAAGGCCATTCCTTACGTGAACAAGCCAGTCGACGTCAATCCTTCTATTCCAAACTATTACGCTTCCACCTTTGTCTCCGGGGGGGATTATGCCGCTATTGTGGTAAAGACGCGAGAAGGTAGGCCTATTAAAATAGATGGAAACAAGTTATCTCCTACCAATCAAGGCAAGGTAAATGCCATTGTCGAAGCTTCTGTTTTGACTTTGTACGATCAGGAGAGATTGACGGGACCGCAAATCGAGGGACAGCCGGCTGATTGGGCTACTTTAGACAGCCAGGTAGCTTCTCGGTTAAAATCGGCGGGTACTGTCAGGATAGTTACCAACACCATTGTTTCACCGTCTACAGAGAGAGCTTTAAGCCAATTGACAGAGGCATTGGGTGCTGAGGTGGTTGTTTATGACCCCTCTTCCAATTATGGAATCACCAAGGCAAATGAGTATTCTTACGGAACAGCAACACTTCCCTCTTATCGTTTTGATAAAGCGGAAGTGATTGTAAGCTTTGGGGCTGATTTCCTTGGCACTTGGATTTCTCCTATAGAATTCGCCAGACAATACAGCTTGGGACGGAAAATATCCACCCAAAAGCCCACTATGTCCCGCCATTTTCAGTTCGAATCTAATCTTTCAATCACTGGAGCAAATGCTGATTATAGAACTCCGGTGAAGGCTTCCCAAGGAGCTTTAGGGGTATTGGCACTATACAATTTGCTGGCAAAAAAGGCCGGTACTGCTTCAATTGCAGGTACTTCTTTGGAAATAGCCAACCTAAACAGAGCGGCTGATGAATTATGGGCTAGCAGGGGAAAATCTTTGGTGGTTTCGGGATCTAACGATCCTAACGTTCAGATTATCGTTAATGCAATCAATGACCTGTTAGGTAACAATGGCCAAACAGTGGATTATGCGACACCGGCTTATTTCCGCAAAGGAAATGATGCGCAAATGAACCAGTTTGTGACTGATCTACAGGCAGGACGAATAGGCGGTGTTGTTTTTTACAATTGTAATCCTGTTTATGATTTTGCTAGAGGAAGCGAGATTGCAGAAGGCATAGCCAAGACTAAGATTTCTGTGTCCACGAATATTACCAAGGACGAAACGGGTTCCCTTGTTCAATATTTGGCACCTGACCATCACTTCTTGGAATCTTGGAACGACTTCAATCCAAGGGCCGGAGAATATAGCTTATCCCAGCCTACTATTTCTCCCTTATTTAATACGAGACAAGCTCAGAATTCATTTTTAAGCTGGGCAGGAGTATCAACCGATTACTATGACTTCCTTCAGGAAAACTGGAGAACCGGTTTATTTGCCAGCCAACAAGAATCTGTAAGCTTCCAGGAATTTTGGGATAGGGCGTTGTATAACGGCGTATTCACGGTAGGAGCTACAGTGGTTCCAGATTCAGATTCAACGATAATGAGGTCTGATTCTTCCGGTACAGTAATTACCGCGGTGAACGATGTTGCCTCAGCGGCGGCGGCGGTCGCTAAATCCTACCCTGCGGATAATCCGGGCTTAGAATTGGTGATGTACCAAAAAGTAGGAATCGGAAACGGTACCTTTGCCAATAACCCTTGGCTCCAGGAAATGGCCGATCCGATCACCAAAGCTACCTGGGACAATTATATCACAGTTTCTCAGAAATGGGCCAATGAAAAAGGCCAAAAGATGTACGAAGGGGCTACGACCACAGCAAGGCTAACAGTGGGAGATAGATCTGTTGTTGTTCCTGTTTTGATACAGCCGGGACAAGCGGACGGGACTATTGGATTGGCGGTAGGTTACGGACGCACCAAAGCAGGAAGAGTTGCCAATGGGGTAGGGGTGAACGCCTATGAATTGCTGGACAGCTCTAAAGGCTTTACCAATTTTGATATCACCGAAGGAGTATCAGTTGAACTTACTGGAGATTCTTATAAAATAGCGCAAACACAGACCCACCAGACCTATATGGGCAGGGAGAATGTGATTCAGGAAGCTACTTTAGCGGAATATCAAGAAAATCCATCCGCAGGAAGATATAATCCTAAGATTTACCATGAAGGTGAATTTGTCAAGCCATCCAAGATTTCTTTGTGGAGCGGCCATAAATACAGCCAGCATCACTGGGGTTTGGCCATAGACATGAACTCCTGTATTGGCTGTAGCGCCTGTACTGTAGCTTGTCAAGTCGAGAATAACGTAGCCGTAGTGGGTAAGCAGGAAGTTCTCAACCGCCGTGAAATGGCATGGATTAGAATTGACCGCTATTACAGCTCTCCAGCGGGAGCTGAGTCCAACAAAGAACTCGAGGTAGCGGCAGACAATCCCGAAGTTACCTTCCAGCCGATGACCTGCCAACATTGTAACAACGCTCCCTGTGAGACAGTATGTCCGGTAGTGGCTACGACCCATAGTTCAGAAGGACTTAATCAAATGACATATAACAGGTGTATAGGTACGAGGTATTGTGCCAACAACTGTCCTTATAAAGTGAGGAGATTTAACTGGTTTAAATACCACGACAACAAAGAGTTTTCTGCGGTAAATATGGCGCAGAACAACGATTTAGGTAAAATGGTACTTAACCCTGACGTAACTGTTCGCTCTAGGGGTGTGATGGAGAAGTGTAGTCTTTGTGTTCAAAGGATTCAGGCTGGAAAACTCACCGCTAAACGTGAAAAACGTAAGATGACGGATGCAGATGTTAATGTGGCTTGTGCTGAAGCTTGCCCCACCGATGCGATAGTCTTCGGCGACATGAACAATCCGGAAAGCCGCCTTACTCAGCTGTTGCAGATCACTGAAGAAACGGCCTCTTTCAACAAAGTGGTCAATGAGGAAAGGGCGTATCATGTATTGGAGGAGATTAACACCAACCCCAACATATGGTATTTTACAAAAATCAGAAATAAGGATAAAAACGAAGCGTAAATATTAATTTATAAAATATGCAGGTTACTTCACACGACCAAAATCCTCCGTTTAGCGCATCCGTACGTGAGCCGTTAGTCACCGGCGGCAAGACTTATAGGGATGTCACCCATGATATCGCAAGACATGTGGAGGGTGCCCCCACTAAAAGTTGGATGATTGGGCTGGCCGTTTCTCTAGCTGTTCTTTTGTTAGGTTTAGTGGCTTTGGTCACCACACTTTGGGAAGGGATCGGTACTTGGGGTCTTAACAAGACCATCGGATGGGCTTGGGATATTACTAACTTCGTATGGTGGGTAGGTATAGGTCACGCCGGTACACTTATTTCTGCTGTACTCCTACTGTTTAGACAAAAGTGGAGGACTTCCATTAATAGGGCAGCGGAAGCCATGACTATTTTTGCCGTTATGTGTGCCGCTTTGTTTCCTTTAATCCACATGGGTAGACCTTGGATCGGTGCAATTTGGGTTTTCCCTCTTCCGAATACGTTCGGTTCGTTGTGGGTAAACTTTAACTCGCCACTTTTGTGGGACGTGTTTGCGATTTCTACCTATTTCTCTGTTTCTCTGGCGTTCTGGTTTATCGGCTTGATTCCTGATTTTGCCACCATCCGTGACAGGGCCACAGGTTTGAGAAAAACAATATATGGTGCTTTGAGTATGGGTTGGGACGGTGCTGCCAAAAGCTGGATGCGATATGAGTCCGTTTCCTTAATTCTTGCCGGCTTGGCGACCCCTCTGGTTCTTTCTGTACATACTATTGTATCCATGGACTTTGCAACTTCTGTAATTCCAGGCTGGCATACGACCATTTTCCCTCCATATTTCGTAGCTGGAGCGATTTTCTCAGGTTTTGCCATGGTACTGACTTTGATGATTATAACGCGTAAAGTTTTCAAACTTGAGGATTACATTACCATAGGCCATATCGAGTTGATGAATATCGTAATCATTATCACGGGATCTATTGTAGGTATAGCGTACATCACTGAATTATTTGTGGCTTGGTATTCTGGAGTACCAGGAGAGCAATACGCATTTCTCAATAGAATTTCGGGGCCTTATGCTTGGGCATACTGGATCATGATGACCTGTAACGTTATCTCTCCCCAAGTATTCTGGATCAAGAAAATCAGGACTTCCATAGTGGCTACTTTTATACTGTCCATTATAGTGAACATAGGGATGTGGTTCGAGAGATTTGTGATTATTGTTACTTCCCTTCACCGGGACTATCTTCCTTCCTCTTGGGCGATGTTCTATCCTACCATCTATGATGTCGGGCTCTATTTGTTCACTTTCGGGTTGTTTTTTACTTTGTTCTTATTGTTTGCGAAATTCTTCCCGGTAATTAATATGTCTGAAATTAAAGCGGTATTAAAATCTTCATCTGAGAAAACGATTAAATAAGTATGGAAAGAGATAAAAATTTTATCCTCGGTATTTATGAAGATGAGGATGTTTTGAAAAGTGCGGTTTCCACTGTGAGGGAAAATGGCATCAAAATTCATGAAGTATATACACCCTATCCTATCCACGGTCTAGAGGACGTATTGGGGTATAAAAGAAGCAGGTTACCCATGGCAGCCTTCTTTTTTGGAATGCTGGGAACTACCTTGGCGCTCACCATGCAGATTTATATGTTGGGCATTGATTGGCCAATGATTATAGGAGGGAAGGATCACATTGCCTTACCTGCCTTCATTCCTGTTACTTTTGAATTGACCGTATTATTGGCGGCATTTGGTATGGTCGGCGTGTTTTTCGCCACTAGTGATCTTAAACCTTGGGCTCAGCCACGGATATTTGATCCAAGAAGTACGGATGATAAACATGTCATGGCAATTGACATAGCCAACAACGCGTCGTTGGATCTAGACAGGATCAAAGAAGTTTTAAAAGGTTCTGGAGCCGTTGAAGTCAATAATAAAAGTTTTGAATAGGCAACTTATAGATATGAAAATTACTCAGTCAATATATTTTGTTTCCCTATTAAGTGCCGGATTGGGTATGGTATCCTGTCAGGTTTCTGGGGATAATCCGGGGACCGAATTTGCACCGAATATGTACCATTCCGTTCCTTACGAGCCTTTATCCCAAATCACTAACGAAGGTGAAGGATCATGGTTGTCCAACAGGGAGGATGGAAAAGGAGAATTTTATAACAGCAATCCTAACAATCCTCATGGCATGACGATGCGGGAGCCTGTTTCTAATACTGTTCCTAGAAACGCCCAAGGAAATCTGCCATATCGATTGGATTCTGCAGATTATGAAGGGGCAGCCACTCTTGAAAGTCCTCTGGAACCCACCAATCAGGTGATTGCAGAGGGACAGCAATTGTATCTGCAGTATTGCTCCACTTGCCACGGACCAAGTGGTCAGGGCGACGGTAAGGCAGGTGCGGTATTAGGTGGTGTAGCCAACCTAACAGGGGGAGCTTATATAGATCTTCCTGAAGGACATATCTTCCACGTTATTACTCATGGAAAAGGTAGGATGATGCCTCATGCTTCACAGATATCTATCGACAGAAGATGGAAGATAGTTCACTATGTTAAACAAGAAATTCAGAAATAACAACAATGGCGCACGTTACAAATTATAATTTGGATCAGAAATTTGACTTTACGGCGGCTCTCAAGAAGTCTATCTTCATCGTTGGAGCTATTGGTGCTGTTCTGTTATTAATAGGTGTGGTATTGGCCATGTTTGGCGGTCATGGGCACGGCGCGGAAGAAGGTGGTGCACATGCCTTTCATTGGTCCAAAAGATTCTTTGCCAATCTCTGGGTCAACAACGTCTATTTTGCCGGCATAGCCATTATAGGTGTTTTCTTTTTTGCCTTACAATATGCTGCACAGGCAGGATGGTCTACTCCTCTTTTAAGGGTGTATTTATCTTTCGGATCCTGGTTGCCTTACGCAGCGGGTCTACTGTTAATCACCTTTTTTGTAGCCGGTCACGATATTTTCCACTGGACACATAGCAGTATTTATGACAGCAACAGTCCGGATTATGATGGATTAATAGATGGCAAAGGATCTTATTTCTTTTGGCCTTTAGAGAAAGGCACTTTTCCTTTGTTCTTTATTCTTAGGTTGGTCTTGTTCTTTGGATTTTGGATATTTTTCTTCAAGAAAATGGCCAGTCTTTCCAGTCAAGAGGATTTGCATGGTGGAACTTCCTATTGGTACACCATCAGAAAATGGTCTGCAATATTCTTGATTTTCTTTGCGGTTTCGTCCTCAGTGGGACCATGGGACTGGATAATGTCGATAGATACGCACTGGTTTTCAACACTGTTTGGCTGGTATGTATTTTCTTCCTGGTTTGTCGCTGGACTTTCCGCGATGACCTTGGTAGCTATATTTCTGAAAGAAAGAGGTTATCTTCCTATGGTCAATGAAAACCATATCCATGATATGGGTAAATATGTCTTTGCTTTCTCTATTTTTTGGACGTATCTCTGGTTTTCCCAGTTTTTGTTGATCTATTATGCAAACATTCCGGAAGAGTCGGTTTATTATGTGGAGCGACTTCATAGTGAAACTTATAGCCTGTTCTTCTATTTGAATATCATCATAAACTTTATATTGCCCTTTTTTGTGTTGATGACGAGGGATTCCAAACGACATTCCATCTTCTTAAAGGTTATCTGTACCTTGGTTATTTTCGGCCATTGGTTGGATATTACTCTTATGGTTCAGCCGGGGATGTTAGGTCACAATGGCGGTGTTGGCTTCATAGAAGTTGGAATGCTTATCTTGTACGCCTCCGTTGTAGCCTTTGTGGTTCTTCTCGGACTTTCTAAGCAGAACCTGGTCGCCAAGAACCATCCTATGTTGGAAGAAAGTTATCATCATCACATTTAACATATATCCGAAAAGAATAAAATTATGTACGGATTTCTTATTGCTATAGGTGTTGTATTGTTGATCTCCATTATCTGGATGGTCTACAGGCTACAAACATTGGTGTCAGTGGTCAAAGGTTCAGATAAAAAGATCGCCACTGGAAGTAACAAAATAAACGCCATGCTGATGTTGGTCTTTTTGATCGGCATGGGTGGTTTGATGTTTTGGTATTCAATTAAAGAATTTGATAATTATCAGCTTCCCATAGCCTCCGATCACGGGGTAATCACAGACCGATTGTTTTGGATCACTATGGCCGTTACTGGTGCAGTGTTTCTAATCACTCATGTGCTGCTTTTCTGGTTTGGATATAAGTATCAATACGACGAGAAGAAAAGAGCCGCTTACTATCCTGACAACAACAAACTAGAGGTAATCTGGACTTTGGTGCCCGCCTTGGTATTGACTGTTCTGGTTCTTACTGGCTGGAAGGCATGGTCGGATATTACCGCACCTGCCCCCGAAAATGCCCATGTGGTAGAAGTGCTTGGGTATCAGTTTGCATGGGAGATCAGGTATCCTGGTAAAGACCGGCAAATGGGAGAATATGACTACCGATTGATCAATGCCACCAATTCCAGAGGGATTAACTTTTCAGACCAAAAGGCTTTGGACGATTTTGGGGCTCAAAATATTGTTATTCCAAAGGGAGAGCCTGTATTGTTGATGATCAGAGCACGTGATGTACTGCACTCTGTATTTGTCCCCCACATGCGAATCAAGATGGATGCTGTACCAGGGATGCCTACCAGGTTTTGGTTTGTGGCAAACAAGACCACAGCAGAGATGAGGGAGGAAGTGGGTAATGCGGATTTTGAATATGAATTGGCTTGTGCTGAGCTGTGCGGTAGCGGCCATTTCTCGATGAAGAAGATTATTACCGTATTAGAGCCGGATGAATACCAAAAGTGGTATGCTGAGCAAGCTACTTTTATTCAACAAGATCCTGATTTATTAGCGAATCTTCCTGATGATATTAAGGAATTAGCAGCAATACAGATCAGCGAGAGCAATAAATAATTTGAAATAATTAATAATATTATGGCAGTAGCTAATATGTCAACTCACGATAATCATGATGCCCATGACCATGAGCATTCTGACAACTTTATAACCAAATACATCTTTTCTACAGATCATAAGATGATCGCCAAGCAGTACTTGGTTACAGGGATGTTTTGGGCGATCATTGGGGGCGGCCTTTCGATTTTATTTAGGTTACAGTTAGGTTTTCCGGATATGGACATGAGCTTCTTGAAGCCTCTCCTCGGCGGATGGATCAATGACACAGGACAACTCGACCCTAACTTCTACCTGGCATTGGTGACCATGCACGGGACTATTATGGTGTTCTTTGTTTTGACCGCCGGATTGAGCGGAACCTTTGCCAATTATCTGATTCCTTTACAAATCGGAGCAAGAGATATGGCTTCAGGTTTTCTGAATATGCTCTCCTACTGGTTTTTCTTTATCTCAGGGGTTATCATGTTTATTTCTCTCTTCTTGGAGAGGGGGCCTGCTGGCGGTGGCTGGACCGTTTATCCTCCGCTGTCTGCTTTGGAGCAAGCTATTCCAGGTTCAGGAACAGGAATGACCTTGTGGTTGGTGTCTATGACTTTCTTTATTGCATCCCAGCTTATGGGAGGGATAAATTACATCACTACAGTAATTAACCTCAGAACGAAAGGAATGACTTTTACCAGACTTCCACTTACCATCTGGGCGTTGTTCCTTACTGCGGTAATTGGTCTGTTGGCCTTCCCCGTTTTGTTTGGAGCTGCCTTGTTATTGGTTTTCGACAGAAGTTTCGGTACCAGTTTTTACCTATCAGATATATACATTGGAGGAGAGGCACTTCCACATACTGGAGGTAGTGCTGTCTTGTATCAGCATTTGTTTTGGTTCCTAGGGCACCCCGAGGTATATATTGTAATTCTTCCGGCGTTGGGAATCACCTCTGAAATTATCGCTACCAATTCTAGAAAGCCGATTTTTGGCTATAAGGCCATGATTATTTCCTTGCTGGGAATTACCATCCTTTCCTTTATCGTATGGGCACACCACATGTTTGTGTCTGGAATGAACCCGTTCTTGGGATCCATCTTCATGTTCTTGACATTAATTATTGCAGTTCCTTCAGCGGTTAAGGTATTCAACTACCTAACCACTTTATGGAGAGGTAATCTTGTCTTCACCCCTGCAATGTTATTTTCCATCGGAATGGTGTCTTTCTTTATATCTGGGGGGTTGACAGGGATTTTCCTAGGGAACTCAGCGATTGATATTCAGTTGCACGATACTTACTTTATTGTTGCGCACTTCCATTTGGTGATGGGTTCCGCCTCCTTCTTCGGTATGTTAGCAGGAATTTACCATTGGTTCCCGAAGATGTTTGGAAGGATGATGGACAAAAGACTGGGATATGTCCACTTCTGGATTTCGTTCATAGGTGTTTATCTCGTGTTCTTTCCTATGCACTACATCGGTATCGCCGGTTTCCCAAGGAGATATTACAGCTTCACCAACTTTGATTTTACCAACAAGTTCACCGATCTCAATATGTTCGTATCGGTAGCGGCTATTGTTACTTTCATTGCACAATTCATCTTCTTATTCAACTTCTTCTATAGCATGTTTAGGGGGAGAAAAGCCAACCACAACCCATGGAGATCCAACACCCTCGAGTGGACTACTCCTGTAGAGCCGGGTCATGGCAACTGGCCTGGAGAGATTCCTTCTGTATACAGATGGCCTTACGATTATTCTAAGCCAGGATCTAAAGAGGATTTCATTCCTCAAACGGTTCCCTTGTCTTTGACTCCTGAATCCAATCTTCCACATGAAAAAGATTTGGTTAGAATAGAAAAGGAGATAATGGAAGAAGAGGGGATTGTATTGACAGAAAATGGACCTAAGGGATCTTAAAAATTTCAAGGTCTTCCGTAAGGTCAGTTTGATTACTGTCATTGCGGTTTACCTACTAATATTGGTCGGCGGGGTCGTCAGAAGTACCGGTTCCGGTATGGGATGCCCCGATTGGCCTAAATGCTTCGGAAGCTGGGTTCCTCCTACAAGCGTGGACCAGCTTCCGGGCAACTATCAGGAAATTTACGCCAACAAGAGGGTTGAGAAGAACGAGAGGTTTGTAGGAATGCTCCATTCCCTCGGGTTTGATAAGAAGGCCGAAGAAATCAAGAATGACAAATCGATCCTTGTTGAAGAAGAGTTTAACGCTACGAAGACTTGGATAGAGTATGTTAACCGTTTGTTGGGTGCGGTTATTGGACTGTTGATCATAGTCACTTTCCTTTATTCATTGCCGCTTTGGAAATTGGACCGCACTTTGGTCAGTTTGTCATTCTTCAACATCTTGCTGGTCATATTTCAGGGTTGGATTGGATCAATAGTGGTTTCTACCAATTTATTACATTGGATGATCACTCTGCATATGGTTTTGGCTTTGCTGTTGGTTTGCCTTTTACTGTATGTCCATTATAGGTCCTACAAGCTGGCTTACACGGTACAGCCTAAGACAAAAAATGCAAATGGGCTGTATGTTATCCTCATGATCTCTTTCATTCTTACCAATATACAAGTAGTTCTTGGAACACAGGTGAGGGAGCAGGTTGATATCGTCGCCTCCCAATTTGGGAACCTGTTTCGTGGAGAATGGGTTGGTCACTTAGGGGAATATTTCCTGATCCACAGGTCATTTTCCATCCTATTGATGGTGGTTCATGTAGTGTTTATTTATAGTATATATAGACATTCCTATAGAAAATCCAATATCTTCAGCTGGTCACAAATACTGATTTTGTTGGTGGTCTTGGAGATACTTACAGGGGTTGGACTTTCCTATTTCGCTCTGCCCGCGTTCTTACAGCCCGTCCACCTCTTTGTGGGCGCATTGATCGTTGGGCTGCAGTTTGTTATTTTACTGCTTTTGAATGATCAGAAGCGATTGGAATTAAAGGTTTAATTATAATGCATACAGTTAATTTATCCGAAAAGACCTATGGGGAGGTGATCGCTACCAGATTGAAGGCATACTATGAATTGATGAAATTCCGGTTGTCTGCGGTGGTTACCTTTTCTGCGGTATTTGGGTTTATCTTGGGTCACTCTGGAAGTACCTTCTCTTGGGCTTCTTTTTTGGGGCTACTTGTAGGCGGATTTCTGGTGAGCGGAGCTTCCTGCGCAGCCAATGAAATATGGGAACGGGACCTTGACAAATTGATGAAGAGGACGAAAAACAGACCTCTTCCGACAGACGCAATCTCCTTGACCGAGGCCTACTGGTTTACTTTCGTGATTGCGGTTGGAGGCATCAGTTTATTATGGGTTTTTACCAATCCCCTCACTACCTGCTTGGGAGTTTTGAGTATGATCCTATATGCCTTCGTCTACACGCCTCTTAAAAGAGTAGGGCCCGTTGCAGTTTTCGTGGGAGCCATTCCCGGAGCCCTTCCCCCGTTGTTGGGCTGGACGGCGGCTACGGGTGCGATTACACACGAAGCGCTGATAATATTTGGAATCCAGTTTATTTGGCAGTTTCCTCACTTCTGG
>Ga0209075_1001270_pt1 | contig 23967 bp, 17 predicted proteins | sample Stecom2011_FD_187523 | JGI IMG/M metagenome (GOLD analysis project Ga0209075, IMG submission 187523) | Agricultural soil microbial communities from Utah to study Nitrogen management - Steer compost 2011 (SPAdes) (version 2) | ecosystem: Environmental > Terrestrial > Soil > Agricultural land...
GCGCTGACGCGGTAAAGGCTCCTGTGGTGTTGTAATCCTGGTGCAGAAGCTCCACGTGCAGGGGCAAGGTGTTGGTTTCGCCCCGAATGGAGCCGGATACCACGGCCACCGAGCCGAACTCACCCACCGCCCGGGCATTGGTCAGCACCACCCCATACAGCAAGGCCCATTTCACGTTGGGCAAGGTCACCCGGCGAAAGGTCTGCCAGCCGGAAGCTCCCATCAAGGTGGCCGCCTCTTCTTCATCAGTGCCCTGGGCCTGCATCAGGGGAATCAGCTCCCGGGCCACATAGGGACTGGTCACAAAGACTGTCACCATCACAATACCCGGCCAGGCGAACATAACCTGCATATCGTGCTCCATCAGCCAGGCCCCGATGGGGCTTTGGCTGCCATACACCAGCAAGTAGGCCAGGCCCGCTACCACCGGCGACATGGCAAAGGGAATATCAATCAGTGTGAGCAGGACTTTGCGGCCCGGGAAGTTGAACTTGGTCACACACCAGGCCAGCAAGGTGCCAAAGGCCAGGTTCAAGGGCACGGTAATCACCGCCACCAGCAAGGTCAGGCGAATGGCGGCCAGCATATCCTCTTCCAGCAGGTTGGACAGGAACAGATCCCAGCCTTTGTGGAAGGTCTCATAAAAAATCAGAACCAGCGGCAGAACCAGAAAGACAAAGGTAAACGCCAGGCCCAGGCTGATCAGGAGCAGGCGCTGCCAGCTCCCGGATTGACGACTACGTTCAGAATGTGTGGGCATACGCATGACTAGGCCACCCCCAAGCGCTTGAGGAAACGAGCCTGCAGAATCTGGATCGCAAACAGCAAGAGCAGCGACGCGCTCAAGATCACCGTCGCAATGGCTGCAGCACCAAGCTGATCAAACTCCTGAATGCGGGTGAAGATCATCAGGGACGCAACTTCCGTCTCAAACGGCATGTTCCCCGCAATGAAGATGACAGCGCCGAACTCCCCCAAGCTACGAGTGAAGGAAAGTGCTACCCCGGTCGAGAGGGGCAACATGATATGGGGAAACACCACGCGCAGGAAAGACTGGATGGGCGATGCCCCCAGGGTCTCCGCCGCCTCTTCATACTCCGGCCCCAAGTCTTCCAGCACCGGCTGGACCGTGCGCACCACAAAGGGAATGCTGGTAAACATCATCGCCAGGATAATGCCCACCTGGGTGTAGGAGATCTTGATGCCGAACTGGTCAAAGAAGCTCCCAATCCAACCGTTGGTGGCGAACATGGCCGACAGGGTCAGACCAGCGACCGCCGTGGGCAGGGCAAAAGGGAGATCCACCAGGGCATCGACCAGTCTCCGGCCCGGAAACTGGTACCGCACCAGGATCCAGGCCAGCAGCAGCCCAAAGACACCATTGAGCAAAGAGGCGACGGCCGCGGTCAGCAAGGTCACCTTGTAGGCCGCAACCACCCGGGGGTCGGTTACCGCAAACCAGAACTCGGACCAGCTCATCTGGGCGGTCTGCAGGAGTAAGGTGCAAAGCGGTAACAACATTACCAGGCTAATAAATAAAACGCTTAGCCCAAGGCTAAGCGTAAATCCGGGCAGAACCCGCTTGGTACGTCGAATCACGTTGACTTCCGGTAGTTACTTACGCGCGCTTCTCAACAGTTGGTCAAGAACGCCGCCGTTATTGAAATGCTGGCTCATGGCTGCGTCCCAGCTGCCGAACACGGATTCTACCGAAATCAGGTCCACTTCAGGAAATTGATTTGCAAATTCTTCTTTCACTTTCGGATCGTGCACCCGGTAAAAGTTGTTGGCCAGGATACGTTGGGCCTCAGGTGAGTAGAGAAACTCCAGATAGCCCTTGGCAATCTCGGTCGTCCCCTTGGACTCAGCCACTTTTTCTACAACAGCGACCGGAAACTCCGCCAGGATACTGGCTTTGGGCACTACAACCTCATACTTGTCCTCACCATATTCCTTACGGATCAGGTTAACTTCGGATTCGAAGGTAATGAGGACATCACCCAGACCGCGCTCCACGAAGGAAACGGTCGCGGCCCGTCCGCCAGTATCGAAGACCACCACATTGCTTAACAGCTTGCCGACAAGCTCTTTGATTTTGGTTTCGTCACCGTTGAACGCCTTGTGGGCATAGAGCCAGGAGGCCAGGTAGGTATAACGGCCATTACCGGAAGTTTTCGGGTTGGGGAAAACCAGCTTCACGTCCGGCCGCGCCAGGTCATCCCAGTTCTGGATATTCTTGGGGTTGCCAGAGCGCACCAGGAACGCCATGGTCGAATAGTAGGGCGAACTGTTGTTGGGGAACTTCTGCTGCCAGTCGGCGGAGATCATCTTGCCCCGATCATGCAGGATCTGCACGTCGGTTACCTGGTTGAACGTGACCACATCCGCCTTCAGGCCCTGCATGATGGACTGGGCCTGACGGGAAGAACCGGCATGGGATTGTCTCACTTCCACCGTTTCGCCATGCTGCTCTTTCCAATGCTCTTGGAAAGCAGGGTTAATCTGCTGGAACAGCTCTCGGGCAATGTCATAGGAAGCATTCAAAATGGACTGCTCGGCTTGTGCCACACCGCCGAACAGGGAAGCGCCAGCGACCAGCGCCGCCAGGGTAAAAGCTCGCAGCTTCATGATTTCGTTCCCCTCAAGAATAAGTATCTAAGTGAACCTGCTCGACGAACTTGGAGTCGAGGTGACGGATAGTTCCAGCAGGAGATTTATGGAAGAGTTGGCCGGCATTATAGAAAAAAGCACCAACCACAAAAAGGAATAAAAAGTAATTTGCTTATTCTTTTAAAGAATATTAGTTTTTCTACCCTTCTTTCTCTGCATTTACCTGCCGTTATTCCATCTTGCGTCTGTGCCTTGTGCAAAATGAGGACAGATTGTTACTTATGGAGTAAGAGCGCACCAAGCCAGCACGCTCTGCCCCAACATTGAGGCCCTCTCCTGTTGGAAGACGTCTGCCATCAAAAAGGATCTTTTGGCAGTCGGGCCAGGTCTTTCTTGGTGAATGATAGGGTTGCTGGCCCATGCTGACTCTCCCAATCCAAGGTTGCTGTTTTCACTAGCTGGTTCTCGACTTCATCAAAGGAGTGATCCATGAGCCAACGCATTTCACCCTGCCCTATTCCCATGGCTGTCCTGGCCTATTGTGTAACAGCCCCTGCCCTGGCGGGCACCCTGACCACCGATGGCCCTGATCTCATCATCAAGACCAAGGGCGGCCTGGAAGTCCACAGCGCGGACAAAGACTTCGGCTTTAAAATCGACGGGCGCCTGCAAGGCGACTATGACAGCTTTGACGGTGTCTACACAGCCAATGGCCGAGGCGCGGATGAATTCTACATTCGCCGGGCTTTTCTCACCCTGTCCGGCTATGCCTATACGGATTGGAGCTATATTTTCAGCCTGGATTTCGGCGACAGTGGCAGTGGCAGCTGGTTTGAGGCGTCCGTCACCTACTCCGGCTTCGAATGGGTCAACATCAAAGTCGGCCGTTTCGACCTGCTCCCGGGCCTGGAACGGGCAACCAGTTCCAATTGGATTACAGCCATTGAACGTTCCGCTATCTATGAGCTTGCCAGTTGGTCCCAAGAAAAGAACGGCTACGGTATCCAGGCCAGCGGCACCTACAGCAACCTTGTCTACGCCAACGTGGGCCTGTTCCGCCAAAACAACAACGAAGATGAGGACAGCGGTCGCGGCAAGAACACCTTCCTGATTCGCAGCGTGGTGGCTCCCATCCAAGACAATGGTCACCTGCTGCACCTGGGCGGTAGTTTTGCCCTGCGCAGGATCGACAATACCGACGGCAACGATACCGGCGCCATCAGCAGCCGATTGGGGGTACGGGGCGTGACGGAAGATGCGATCAATGGACTCCGGGCCAGCCTAGCCGACGGCGTGGAGGACGGCTTCGACCATGACCGGGTTTGGCTGGTGGAAGCGGCCTATCAATTTGGCCCGGCTTCGATTCAGGGGGAGTACCTGCGACGGGATCTGAATGGCCGGGACGGCCAGGCGGATCGTAAAGCTGCCGGATATTATCTCCAGGCCGCCTATACCCTGACCGGCGAAGCTCGGGGCTATCGCCTCAGCAGCGGCCGCTTCGACCGGGTCCGGCCCTCGGATCCTCATTTGGGTGCCTGGGAGGTGTTTTACCGCTATGAAGATCTAGCCGTGGAACAACGCCGCCTTGCCGACCGGGAAGCCACCATCCATACCTTAGGGGTCAACTGGTACGCCAATGACGCCGTCAGGATCTCCCTCAACTACCTGATGGCCGATACAGACAATGTAGTCACAGCTGAGGAACGGGCTGCAGGCAGAACCGGGGATGGCGAAGCTGTTTCCGCACGCCTGCAGTATGTATTCTAAAGATCTGTGACCAGCTTTTCGGGATTTCATCCAGCCAACCCCAAAGGGGGCTGGATGAGATACCGGGAAGCTTTGTGCCCAGCCCCCCAAGGCAACTCAGAAATCGACCCGCATCGCTGCCACATATTTTGCAGTCTTTCACAGTCGCAAAAGCCAGAAGGGACGCGGGGTTAGCAGGTATTTCGGTACGACTGTCCAAAGCCGCCCCAATAATATCCCACCGATCGACTACACTATTCCCTAAAGGACAATAATTAACCTGTCTTCCTTTATGGGGGCATCACCAGTGCAAATAAAAAGAGTCGCCTTGAACGGGCTGATACTCCTGGCCCTGCTGCTACCGGGGTTAGCCTTGGCGGAGACGGTTTCTCTAGCTGTAGACACCGTTCACCTCAACCTGGGGCCGCACATGGAGTACCTGGAGGATCGGGAGGGCTCCCTGTCGATCGAGTCCGTCACTCAGACCGAGCAGCCCCATCAATGGACACTCTCCAACCGGGAAACCCCCACTTTCGGTTATACCAGTTCTACCTACTGGCTCCGCTTCAGCCTTACCACCGAGACTCAGGCCTCCCGTGATTATCTGCTTGAAGTCGCCTATCCCGTTCTGGATCACCTCGAGGTGTTCATCTTCCGAGACGACCAGCAGATCCAGTATTACCGCATGGGGGACCGATATCCCTTCTCCCAGCGCCCCATTGATCATCCCAATTTCGTGATTCCCCTTGAGGTTTCTCCCGAGAGCATCACGCAAGTCTACCTGCGCGTTCAAACCGGCTCGTCACTGCAAGTGCCCGCCCATCTCTGGCACGACCATGCCCTGCTAGAACACCGGGACAACGTCGTAATGGGGCAGGCACTTTTCTACGGCGCCATGCTGGTGATGGCCATCTACAACTTCCTGATCTTCATTGCGATTCGGGATATCAGCTACTTCTACTATGTGATGTATGTCCTCTCGACGACCCTGCTCCTCGCGGGCATCCAAGGGATCACCTTCAAGTATCTCTGGCCCAACACCCTTTGGTTAAACGACACCAGCCTGGTGCTGGCCCTCAGCGGCATGATCTTCTTCCCCACCCTGTTTTTCCGCAGTTTCCTGCAGATTCCGCAAACCCGACCGATCCTGGCAAAAATTCTGCTGGGCTTTGCCGCCCTGGCAATTCTCACCGCGATCGGCGCCTTCCTGCTCCCCTACCGCATCATGATGGTGACTACCATGATCATCGTGATGCTGGCAATCCTCATGGGATTCTGGGTCGGGATCGTACGCTGGCTGGACGGCTACCATGCGGCCAAATACTTCAACCTGGCCTGGGCATCCATGCTCGCTGCAGGGCTTATCCTGGCATTTAACAAACTCGGCCTGCTGCCCCGCACCTGGTTTACGGAGCATGTCGCCCAGATTGGAGCAACTCTCGAGGTCATCCTGCTGTCCTTCGCCCTGGCCCATCGCATCTCCCACGAACGTCAGATGCGGGAACAAGCCCAGCGAGAGTCCGCCCTAGCCCAGCAAAAACTGCTGGAACACCAGATTCGGGCCAATGAGGATCTCGACCGGATCGTGCGCCAACGCACCGAGGAGCTTGAAAAGGCCAATGCCAAACTGAAACAGATCAGCGCCACCGATGGCCTGACCGGCCTGAAAAACCGGCGCGCCTTTGAGGAACTGTTCGAACTGGAGTACAAACGGGCTTATCGGGAGAAGACCCCCATTGCCGTCATCATGGTCGACCTGGATCACTTCAAGAAAATCAACGACCAGTACGGCCATCCCTTCGGCGACAAATGCCTGGTGAAAGCAGCAGAGATGATTCGTACCAATATCCGGCGCCCACCAGATGTAGCCGCCCGCTATGGCGGTGAAGAATTCATCCTGTTGCTGCCTAATACGGATCTCGAGGGGACCCTCTGTGTTGCCCATAACATCCTGGAGACTTTTATGAGAACAGAGGTGCAGGATGGCGATATCAGCCTAACCATGACCGCAAGCCTGGGCGTTGCCTGCCATGTGCCGGATGACCAGACCAGCCGCGAAGCCTTGCTTCGGGAAGCCGACCAGTATCTGTATCAGGCGAAAGAAAATGGCCGTAATCGTGTGGAGTGGAAGCAAGACTAAAAAACAGGCTGGGATCCAATAGTCCGGTGCCAGCCAGAGTTGGCTGGCACCGGACTGCGCCTGTTACTCGCCGTCCTGTTTGTCGCGACGACGACGTTGCAAGGCCAGCGCAGCAACGCCAAGCCCCAGCAGTGCCGCAGTAGCAGGCTCCGGAACAGAAACGGGCGGCTTGTCCGGTTTGGGGGGCTTGGGCTTGTGTGGCTTACCATATCCACCGGCCATGGCGGACGTGCTCAGGGCGATACCGAAAACGACTGCTAATGGCTTTGCAATCTTCATCATTTTCATATCTTCCGTGCCTCATTCATTGAGTGGTTTATTGTTACTCTCAACAGTTACTCCTCCATGAGAGCACCAGCCATAGAGCAGCTTCCGTGCACACAAACAAAAATCCGTTTTGTATCAATAGATTGAGAAGAGCCTCTTAGCAACGAAAGCGGCTTAAACAGGGTCTGCTGTAAAGGTTTTTTGACAATCTGTACTGTTCTAAAGAAGAGCTTTTCTCCCCCTTACCCAACAAGGCCCCGCCCCGCCCGTACCTTACCGTTAGCGCCTGCACAGCACCCTCCAAATACTTGCGTATAAAATCCTGACAAAAAGTCTGTTAACCTTCTCACAACCTCAAAATTTTTTTAGTCTTCACCAGGACAGGGGGATCCAAATAAGGTTGCTAGCCCATGAACCCTAAAGCCGTGAGCAAAAGCCTGGGTTGAGGCACCACCTAGCCGGTGCAACTCTGGGTTTGGGATCTGGTTTCACGGGAGCCGGCACTTCATCTGTGAAATGCCGGCTCCGTTCCTTCAGGGGAGCCTCAAGAGGAGGCAGCCGATGGCAAAGGGCGCGATGCTGCGGAGGCCCGGGCCGGGCGGACAAACTCCAGCTCCGAACCGGCCAGCGCTCCGAAGCGGAAGCTCAAGAAGTCCAACAGATAATTCTGGTTCAACCGCCAGGGCGCCCGGTCACCCTGTTTGGGAAGCCACTCCAAAGCCCGCAGCACATAGCCGGATTTAAGGTCGAGGATCGGCTCCTTCTGCACCTCACCTTGTTCCCGGGGTACACAATAGCCATAGCCCTGGCGATCCATATAGTTGAGCAGCCGGCATACATAGTGGCTGGCCAGGTCCGCCTTCAAGGTCCAAGAGGCATTGGTATAGCCCATGATCAGGGCCAGGTTGGGGATATTGCTGAGCATGCTCCCCCGGTAGTTCAGAGTCTGGGACAGGTCCACTTGGGCTCCATCCATCCAGACTTCCGCTCCCCCCAGAATCAGCATGTTCAATCCCGTGGCGGTGACGATGATATCCGCCTCCAGCTCTTTGCCCGACTGCAAGCGGATGCCCTGTTCGGTAAAGGTCTCGATTTGATCCGTCTCTACCGAGGCCTGGCCCTTGCGCAGGGCCCTGAACAGGTCGCCGTTGGGCACCAGGCACAGGCGCTGCTCCCAAGGGTTATAACGGGGATTGAAGTGGGTATCGATATCGAACTGGGGCCCCAGCTGCTTGCGCAACTGGGACAGGATCAACTTACGGGCCAGTTGCGGATAGCGGCGGCAGAAGTTGTAGAACAGCGTCTGCAAGGACACATTCTTCCAACGGGTCAGATGATAGGCCGCCATGGGAGGCAGGAACCGGTCCATGGCTCGGGCGATGTAGTCCACATCCGGCATGGAAACGATATAAGTGGGCGAGCGCTGCAGCATGGTTACATGGCTTGCCTCTTCCGCCAGGGCGGGCACCAGGGTGACGGCGGTTGCACCACTACCGATTACCACCACCCGCTTGCCCCGGTAATCCAAGTCCTGGGGCCAGTGCTGGGGGTGCACGATTTGCCCTTTAAAGCGGGAGCTGCCCGGGAATTCCGGCGCATACCCCTGGTCGTAGCGGTAGTAACCGCTGCAATTGATCAGGAAATTGCAGCTGAACTCTTGCTGCTTGCCCTGGTGATCCACTTCCACCGTCCAGGCCGCCTCGCCACTCGACCAGGACAACCGCTTGACCCGGTGACCATAGTGTATTTTCTGGTCAATTCCGTATTCCTGGGCGGTTTCTTCCACATAGCGCAAAATGGCGGTGCCATCGGCGATCGCCTTGCCCTGGCGCCAGGGCCGGAAGGAATAGCCCAGGGTGTACATGTCTGAGTCGGAACGGATACCCGGATAACGGAACAGGTCCCAGGTTCCGCCTAACTTGTCCCGGGCTTCCAGGATTGCATAGCGCTTGCCCGGACAATAGGTCTGCAAATGCCAGGCCGCACCGACGCCGGAGAGACCGGCGCCGATAATCAGCACATCAAAGTGGGTCTTGGACATAAGGCACCTTTTCCTTGATCAGTCTTCGGCCAAGTATTCCTTCTTGACCTTCTCACGTTGCTCTCGCCCATCATACTGGGACGGATGGAAATCACGCCGATAGTACTGGAGGTAGGCGGGAATCATTTTCCGGAAAACTCCCGGCCGCCCCCAAAAGTAATTCAGTCCGCCCAGCCACATCTTGAAATCGGTCATGCGTCCCGAGTGGCGCATCAGGAGAATCATATCCAGGGTGGTGAAGGTCACGAAATTAAACGTGGTCGCCACCATTTCCGACAACCGGATCCACTCATTGTTCGATACGGTTTTAAAGACATCGAAAGCCACTGACTTGTGCTCGGCTTCCTCAATCGCATGCCAGGCCCAGAGCTTGGCCATCCGCGGGTCCATGGAGCCCAGCTCCTCAAGGTTGAGCATATAGTGCTCCGCCATGATGGCCGTGAAATGCTCGAGGGCCGCCGTTTTCGCCAATTGCCGCTCCGGCGACAGGTACTTGCGATACAACCGCATCATCTTGCCCACATCCTGGTGGATGCGGGAGACCGGATAGCCCCGGGATTCAATCCACTCGTTGAGGGCATGGTGTTCCTTTGAGTGGTGCCCCTCCTGGCCGATAAAGCTACGGATCGCCCGTTTCAGCTCTGGATCCTGGATCCGGTCCTGAAAATAGCGGACCGAGTCGATGAAAAAGCGCTCCCCTTCCGGAAAACCTCCGGACAGGGCATAGGCAAGTACGGTGCGAAATGGATCATTCGCGTACCAGAACTCGGGGATATCTTCAGGAAACTCAAAGTCCATGGGGCGGACTTTCAAATCATAGGACGGCCTGGTGCCGGACTGGGATGAGGCGATAGCGGTAACGCTCATGGCGGCTGCTCCTTGCAAGGTGAGCAATGATCCTGCCGGTCATTGCGCAAAATGGCCTAATAGGGTAAATACCTGAGTGGCCCATCAGCCAAATTCCCGCGACTGGGCCACTTCTTCAGTTCATCAGAGTATTTGCTCCAGTAGGGAAAGCGTGAGAGGCTAGTGGGACAATAAGCTTGTCATTTAAGGCCAAACAATCATAACGACCATGCCTTACCCTGAGATCCACGACCTACACATGCCCGTGACCTACCCGCAAATCTACCTGGATCTTGCCCAGGAGCGCGGAATCACGGCCGAACAGGTCCTGCACAAGGCCGGCCTGGAGCCCGCCTTGTTCGCCGATCCCCAGGGCAGGATCCCCCTGGCCCACCACTTCCGGCTGGTCACGGCCATTGTCGAACTCACCCAGGATCCGGGAATCGGCTTCGAGCTCGGCTGCCGCTCGCCCGTTACCGTCCATGGCAGCCTGGGCTATGCCCTGCTCTGTTGCGCCACCCTTGAGGAAGCCACCAAACTGTTGCAGCGCTTCTGGGAGCTCCGGGCCAAGGGCCTGGGCTTTTCCTACCAGTTGCAGGGGGAGTGGAACGTCATCAGCTTCTATTCAAAGCTTCCCTTGTCCGGCCAGCTCCGCAGGCTGGTCTTCGATTTCATCCTCACCAGCGTCTATCGCGGCATCCAGTTCCTGGCCGGCCCCTTGGAAGCCCCGGGCGAGATTTGGTTCGACTATCCGGAACCGGACTATTACAGCCGCTTCAAGCACCGCCTGCCCCCCATTCGCTACAACATGGCTGAGCTACAGATTCGTATTCCCGGTCCGGACCTAATGCACCAACGCCTGCCACTGGCCAACCCTGAAGGCCTCAGCCTGGCGATCGCCCAATGCGAGCGGGAATATGCCCTGCTGGGTGAAGGGCGCGAAGATGTGCTGACCCGGGCCAAAACCCTGCTTAACCTCTCTGGCGACGGCTACCCCTCACTGGATGATTTGGCAAGCCAACTCAACCTGTCGCCCCGCAGCCTCCGTCGCCAGCTGCAAGCCCAGGGCAGTAGCTACCGGCGCCTGCTGGAAGAGGCTCGCCGGCGCGATGCCATCAACCTGCTCACCAAGCCTGAGCTGGAAATCCAGAAAATCGCGGAGCTGCTTGGCTATACGGATCCGGCGAACTTCACTCGGGCCTTTCGCCAGTGGACAGGCAAGTCTCCCAGCCAATATCGGAAGCTGCTAACGTCCACTTCCTAAACTGGCGGTAATCTCGTTTTAGCCCTCTATTGCCCCTCAAATCCCTGCCCTGTCACCTTTTTCCATTCGTGACGTCAGCTTTCTTTACACCTTTTTATCGACTGTAAGCATCTCTAACATAACGTGAACTGGATCACTAAAGCAGTGTGACCAGGCCCTGCTGTCAGCTCTAGCCGATGTTTATATTAGGAATGACGCTGCAGCTACTATCTATGACAGGAATGTAACGAGGAAGAGGGATTTGCTATGAAAAAGCTGGGAAATATGCTCGTTCTGGCCACTTCTGTAATGTTCGCGTCAGCTGCAAATGCGGCGCTGATCGAAGCGCAGGGAGGCGATAGCTGGACGATTGCCGGCACCAATGGACAGATCAACGATTATGGCCTGGAAGGCGCAACCGGCACGGTGGGCAGCACCATTGTCTCCACCTCTGATGCACCGATCCTGCTGACCTTCGAGTATCTGTTCAAGGAGGCGGAGTTCACCAATGGCTTCTACGTCAATGGTGCGCAGGTGTTCAGCACAGGGTCCAGCAATTATGGTGACACCCACCAGATTACCTGGACCGGCACTGGGGCGCTGAACTTCCATTTCACGCCTGGCACTCTCGGCATTGTCACCAACGCGGGAAATGATGGCGCCGATCCGGCCAACTTCTGGACCCAGTGGGACGGCGTCAGCAACAGCCTGATCATTGCCCTGGATGACAGCGGTAACCGCAACGACGATGACTACGATGATATGATCATCCGTATCACCGCCACCCAGCAAGTACCGGAGCCGGCCACCCTCGCCCTGTTCGGTATGGGTGCCATTGGCCTGGCCCTAGCCCGTCGCCGCAAGCAGTAAGCCTCTAGCAGTATGAGTATGCACGGAGGAGGATTCGCCTCCTCCGGCATCGTCCCTGCATAGCTCAACCTCCCTCGCGGATCCCCCCTCACCGCGACCACGTCCGGCTCTCACCGCCAAACAGGTCACAAAACCACCCGTTTCGGCACTTTAGTGCCCAAACTAGGATAAGAGTCACATTAACCGGCTTATCATTTCGTAACACTACAGCTCAATATAAACGCGTACCTGTTCCTGCTAGCTTTCTGGGACTGCAGTCAATATCTAGCGACCGCCAGAATATACCTGTGCCCTATGAAAACTCCGCTTCCCTCGCCAGCAGCGCGCACTAACGCCGCCTTACCCGATCCGCCAGGCCCCTGCACGATTATCCGTTCCGGCTTACTGGCACGACTGGATCAAAGTAACCAATTTCCCATCACCTTGATCCTGGCACCGGCCGGCTCCGGCAAATCCACCCTGCTGCGCCAGTGGCAAACAATGCGGCCTTCGCGCAAAAGTGTGCGACTGAGCCTGCAGGTGCAGGATCGCGACCCGGTCCATTTTCTACGCCGCCTGATCAATGGCATTCGCCAACTAAGTGACGACTTCGATATTTCTTCCTGCCTACCCTTCGACCTGGAGAGCACTCAAGCAACCGAGCCCTTACTCCAATTAAGCCACCGAATCTTCGATGGGGTGCGCGGGGAACTCTTTATTCTCCTCGACGACTTCCAAGTTCTCGACCAGTCTCCGGTCCCTCAGCTCATAGCAGGCTTGGTTGAACAACTGCCAACCCCGATCCACTTTATTTTGTCCAGCCGCAACCATCCGGGCTTTTCCCTGAGCAAACTCCAGCTCGAACACCGTCTGCTGTTGATCGACCGGCGCCACCTGCAACTCGATCGCCAACAGGTACTGGAACTGAATCAGCTCTTAGGCGGCGCTCTCCTACCGGAAATTCTGCTAGACAGACTCCTAGCCCTCACCGAAGGCTGGATGACGGGCGTCAAGATTGCCTTGATAGCCTACGCCCGATCCGGCATGGATGCGCTCACCTCGTTTAATGGCAGCCAACCGGAGCTGGTGGATTATTTCGGGTACGTTGTCCTGCACAACCTCTCCTCTCAGGTACGGAGTTTTCTTCTACAAACCGCGGTGCTGGACCGTTTCAATGGTGAACTTTGCGATCAAGTCCTATTGCGCCAGGACTCTGCCCGAATTCTGGACCAGATGAGCTTTCAGCAACTTTTCCTGCTGCCTGTCGAAGAGAAGCCCGGCTGGTATCGCCACCATGCGCTGCTAAATGACTTTCTCCGCAATCGTCTTCAGATCGAGCAGCCTGAGCTGATCAGCCCGATCCTGTCCCGGGCCGTGGATTATCACCTGGATCAGGGCGAACCTGAGCTGGCGCTGTCTTATGCCAAGCAATACAGCGACCACGACTTTTTCATCAAAATCCTGGAGCTCTGCTGCGACAACTGGTTAAGGGAAGGTAATTTCCGGGAGATCATCAGGTGGGTTGAGCCTCTTCCGGAAAAGTTGGTCCTGGATCGGGCAGACCTGGCGATTCCCCTGATCTGTAGCCTGATCCTATCCCGCCGTTTTAACCAGGCCCGCTATTATCTGGACAGCCTAAAAGGCAACCCCTTATGGTCGGACCAGGGCCGTTTGGGTGGCCGCTCAACCCAAACTTTCCTCGAGCTGACACTGCAACTGTTTCAGCAAGACACCGACTTTCGTGCGGATGCCGATCTGGAAGCCTTGCTCAACAGCAGCGGCCACCGGGATATTCGTGCTTTCTCCCTGGCCATGATTGCCTATCACAAGCTGCTGCACGGGTACTTCGACGAGTCCATCAACTATGCCATCCAGGCCAAAACCGTCCTGGCCCAACTTGGTTATCGTTTCCTCGAAACCTATGCCGACCTGATCCTCGCCCTTTGCGACCGGGCTATGGGACATTCACTGAACGCCACTCAGACGGTTGAGCAAGCCTTTCGCAAGCTAGAGCCTTACCCTCACACTCCTTCCTGGATCAATATAGCCACGGCCCGGGTGGTCATGCTTTACGAGCAGAACCAGCTCACGCGCGCCCAGCTGCTGTGTGAAGAGCTGATACCACTCGTGGGCTCTGCCAGTGCCACCGAAGTAATCACCACGGTTTACCTGACCCTGTCACGTATCCTCTATCTCCAGGGAAAAGAGGGACGTGCCCGACGGTTGCTGGAACAGCTCAGCCGGATTCTCCAGCTGGGCAACTATGACCGTTTTGTCGGCCAGCTGGCGCAAGAGCGCATGCTCCAAGCCCTCCATCATGAGCAACCGGAAGTACTGGATGAACTGGCCGAACACTATCGGCTCCCCCAACGGTTCAAGGCCGGATATTGGCGCGACACCCGGGAATATGACGAAAGCTGGGAGCGCTACGGACTGGCGACAGCTTACTGGTTGCAGAGGCGGGGTTGCTGGGAAGACGCAGAAACAGTCCTGGGCATCATCGCCGCCTCCCTGAAACGCTATGGCGCCAAAGCCCGGGCCCTGGTGATGGAAGCCAACCTGCTCGTCGTTCAGGCCCGCGCCAAGGAGAACACTGCCGGGATCACGAACCGGCTGCGCCGCTTGGTGAAATATTACGGCCTGACGAACATCAACCGCTCCACCTTTGACGAAGCCCCTGGATTTGCAAGACTCCTGGAGCAAACCCTACAGGATATCGGGCAACCACTCCCCGAGTCCTATCGGAATAACTATCCGGACATTTTCATGACTGCCGGCCCCAAAGGCACCGCCCCATCCCAAACCATCAGCCTCACCGGCAAGGAGCAGGAAATTATGGAGCTTCTGGTGCGCGGCCTGGACAACAGCAGCATCAGCAAGCAGACCGGCATTGCCCTGTCCACTACCAAGTGGCACCTGAAGAATATCTACGCCAAACTGGGGGTATCCAACCGTACCGAAGCCATCAGGTTACAATCCTCTCAGGCCTCGGCGCGGAACCGGCCCGGCTAGCCGCTTCCGGCACAACCACAGCCGCGCCGTTGCCCTCTCAACCCCCTGATTCAGGCTGGGTCACAAAGCCGATACGCACGACCCCCTGGCGATGGGCTTCAGCCATGACTCGGGCAATGGGATCATAGGGAGTGGCCTTGTCGGCCCGCAGCCGTAACTCCACTTCTGGGTTTTCCTGAGCCGCCTGTTGCAAACGGTCGGCCAGCTCGGCTTCCAGCACCGGCTGGTCGTTCCAGTACAGCAACCCATCTGCGGTAATGGCCACGGTGATCTGCTTGGGATCTTCTTCCAACATCTCACTGGATGCATGCGGCAACTCTACCTTGACCGCATGACTCAGCACTGGTGCGGTGATGATGAAAATCACCAGGAGCACCAACATCACGTCAACCAGCGGAATGATGTTGATCTCCGACATGGGAGTATTCTGGTCGTTATTGAAGCCACCGAATGCCATGGGTTCAGCTTCCTTCTCTCAGACGTACCACTTGCCCGCTTTCCTGGGCCTTCGGTGCCGGCACCGAAAGCAGCTGGGCGTGGAGGTCATGGGCAAATCCATCCAGTTGTGCGGAAATCAGGCGGTTCTTGCGGTTGAATGCATTGTAAGCGAGTACCGCCGGCAACGCCGCAGCCAAACCTGCCGCAGTAGCCACCAGCGCCTCCCCCATGGGACCGGCCACCGTCTCGAGATTGGCATTTCCCTGGGCCGCAATGCCCACCAGGGCGTGGTAAATCCCCCAGACCGTCCCGAACAAGCCGATAAAAGGTGCCGTACTACCTACGGACGCCATGATCGTCAGTCCAGACTCCAGGCGCATGGCTGCCTGGCCCATTCCATTGCGGATCGCCCGCACCAGAAACTCATCCAGGCCACAGGAAGCGCCCAGGGTACGATCCGCATTGGTGTAGTAATGGCGCCAGGCATCAATACCGGAACGGGCCACATGGGCGATTGGCAGCTGGTTGTTTTCGGTCAGCTTGTAGGCCTCGTCCAGATTCTTACACTTCCAGAACTGCTCCAGAAACAGCTTCTGTCCCCGGCGGTAGCGCCAAACCTGGACACCCCGATAAAGAATCAGATACCAGGTCACGACGGACATCATGATCAAGGCGCAAAAGACACCAATCAGGACCGCATCGCCCTGTTGAAACACATACATAAGGTCCATTGGTTTACTCCAACCGGAAATGAATAGGCACTAAAACCCAGGCTTCTACGGTCCGCTCACCCATGCGCGCCGGTACGAAGCGCCAGCGTTTGACCGTCATCAAGGCGGCACGGTCCAGGCGAGGCGAGCCGCTGGAGGTATCCAGCGTTACCTCTTGAGCTTTGCCCTCGGGACTCACCAGTACCTTCAGCAGCACAGTGCCTTCCTCACGTCGCGCCCTGGAGGCAGAAGGATAGACCGGTTTGGGATTACGCAGGTAGTCCGCCTCGAACAGAGGGGGCGTTTCCCGGGCCACTGTCGGATCTGCCGTAGCCGACTCCACGGCCTGCTCTGTGACGGGCTCCGTGGGCGCTTCTTGCTCCTGAACCGGCGTCTCAGGCTGGCTTTCCTGCACAGGCTCAGGCTCGGGCTGCGGTTCAGGCACCGGTTCCGGCTTGGGTTCGGGTTTGGGCTCAGGCTTTGGCTCTGGCTTGGGCTCTGGGATAGGTTCGGGTTTAGGCTCAGGTTTCGGCTCTGGCTTGGGCTCCACCACCGGTTCCGGCTTGGGTTCCACGGGCTGGGGGGCTACAGCGGGCGTTTCGGCCTTTTTAGGGGTTTCAACAACAAAAGAGACCGCAATGGTGCTGGTCTGCAAGGGAACTTCAGGAGGCTGGATATAAGACCCCGCTGCCCAGGCAAACAGCCCACCATGCAGCGCCAACACCACTCCGAATGTGAGCGGTTTGACCCACATCTGACGGAGCCGGTGAGGCGGTTCGGCAGACGCAGCCAACGGCAGCATGGTATCGAACGCCGCCTCCTCGGTCTTGGGCTGTGTATAAGCCGGTGTTGGAGCAATCATAAGTGAGCCTCGTCCGCCCCAGCCCCTAACTAGGCATGCCAAAAGCGGCTATGGGGCCAAGAGCAATTTAGAGTCAGGATTATAATAAGAAAGAGACACAAATGCGAATAGTTACTATTTAATAGTTCTGCGAATGCAATTAAAGCTTGCCTATTAGAGCGGCCCTGATTGGTAGTATAAAAAGGCAAGTTTTGCCCAAAATTGATGCTGATCAGGTGGGAGAAAACTGTGAACCGCCAGCACCGGACCAGAAACGGTGCTTGGGCAGAGACAGAAACTGTCTTTAGACAGGCAAACCGAAGTGGAGTCAGGCCAGCCCGGGACTCCACATCCGAAACAACGATCAGAGCCAGCCTTTGCGCTTGAAATACCAGTACGGAGAGATTCCCGCTACCACCATCAGCAGAAGCACCACAGGATAGGCCCAGGGCAACTCCAACTCCGGCATAAACTTGAAGTTCATGCCGTAGATACTCGCAATCAGGGTCGGCGGCAAGAAAACCACAGCGGCGATGGAGAAGATCTTGATGATCTGGGCCTGCTCAATGTTGACGAAGTTCTGCGCCGCATCCATCAGGAAGTTCACCTTATCGAACAGGAAGGTGGTGTGGGAAAGCAGCGAGTCAATGTCGCGCATGATTTCCCGGCAGTGCTCCTGAACCTCGGGACGGCTGCGTACCTCCCGCAGCACGAAGGACAGGGAGCGCTGGGTATCCATCAGGCACAGCCGGACCTTACCGTTGGTATCTTCCAGGGCGGCCAACTGGTCGATGGCGTCTTCCAGCTGGGATTCTTCATCCTCCAGCACCATGTGACTGACCCGCTCCAGTTCCCGGTAGATATCCTCCAGGGTATCCGCCAGATGCTCCACCTTGATTTCAATCAGGTTCATCATGATGTCCATGGGGGAGCTGACATCGACGGCGGAATGACGGGCCCGCATCCGTAACAGGCGAAACACCGGCAACTCCACATCCCGGGTCGTAAACAGCCGGTCTTTCGTAACGGTACAGGCCACCGTCACATTCCGGCTACGCCCTTCGGTGTTATAGAGGAACAACGAGTGAATGTGCAGCCCTTGCTCGTCCTTAAAATAACGGGCACTGGCCTCAATTTCTTCCACTTCTTCCGACTCGGGGATGTCCTGCTTGTAAAGACGCATGACACTTTCCCGCTCGGCGTCGTCAGGAGCAATCAGATCCACCCAGATGGAGCGGTGGAGCATATCGATATCGACAGGACCGTCATCGACCTTTTGCAACCTGCCTTTCTCTACACAATATGCTCTCAACATGTTCTACCTCCAGGATTGCTGCTTTGGATCGATACGCGCTAACCACCGACTATGGGTTTTCCTGACTCTGGAGTCGGCTTGCACCAGACTCCAGCATTCACATTATCTTCTCACTGTTACCAATATCCCGTGACCAATGCAATGCATAAACGCATTAAGCTGGTTAGAGACCACCGACTTTCCCATATAGGGGCCAGTTTAGATAGGGATAAGAATTGGTGCGAATTGTACTGAGGAAATCATTAAAAATCGCTGGATTTTTCCCAGCCGTCAAATAAGCAATGGCCGCAAGGTCCAAGAGCGGCTCCAAACAACAAAGCCCCGCTGGACGGGGCTTCGGGGGATTCAAGGCAATTTCAAATCACTTCAGGCAGACACAGGCAATCTCATGCTCATCCAAAAGCCTTGGCTTCTTGCCCTGGCGATAGCCATAAATGACGGAGTAGGTCAGGACATTCTGCACATAACCGCGGGTTTCATAGTAAGGCAAGGTTTCAATCCAAACGTCATAAGGCAACTGGTCCCCCCCATCCCGCAGCCATTGGTAAACCTTGCCCGCCCCCGCATTGTAGGCGGCCGTTGCCAGAATCCGGTTATTACCGAAGCGTTCCAGCAACTCCCGCAGGTGGGCCGTCCCCAGTTTGATGTTGGTTTCCGGATCCAGCAGCTCGTAACTCCCTTTGAACCCTATCCCGATACTGCGGGCCGTTTGTTTGGCGGTGGCCGGCAACAGCTGCAACACCCCAAGCGCGCCCTTGGAGGACCGGGCATCCGGCACAAAGGCGCTTTCCTGGCGTGCCAGGGCCAGCACCCAGTTGATATCCAGCCCATAATCCCGGGTGAACACCTGGAATACATCCTGATACACCAAGGGAAACCGGACCTGCAGGTCATCCCACTCGCGGGCGGCAATCGCTCCCATCATGGACTGGCTATGCCAGCCCCATTGCTGCACCAGATGGGAAACCGCCAACAACTCCTCTGAAGCCAATCCCCGGGTTGCAAAATGCCATTCCCGCCGCGCTTCCGGCAACTGCCCCAGCAGGAAAAACTCCCGCGCCCGCTGCAATCCGGGCTTTTGCTCCATCTGGGCGATCAACTCGGGATCCACCAGCAATGGGCGATGGTTCAGGCGATAGCTGGTGCCGATCCGGTCAGCCGCCAGGAACCCATAGTAATCCCGCTCCTGGGCCACCTGCGCATAGATGGACTCGGCTTCGGCAACCTGGCTTCCCTCTCCACCCTGCTCCAAGGCCCGGGCCAGCCAATACTGCCAGCGGGGGCTGTGACGAAGCTCCTCGGGCATGCCCTGAATCGCCTCTTGCACACCAGCCCAATCCCCCTTACGCAGGGCTACCCGAACCAGCCACTCATGCAGGCTCGCCTCATCCTGCTCCGCCAGGGTCTGGAGCAGCCACTGCTTCGCCTGCGGATAAAAGCTTGTCGCCAGATGCAAGGCCAGCATCCGGGTCAGTTTGGCACTTTCTTCGGGCGCAAATGACAGCGACTGCCGATAGCTCGGCCAGATCCTGGCTGCCGCTTCCGTATCCCGGCGAATGAGGCGCTCCAGCCCCTGCTGCACAATTTGGCGCATAAGCTCCGAATCCTGCTGGAACTGCCGGGTCTTTTCCAGCAGGTGCGGCTGGTCATAAACCTGGCGATAGAACCTCATCAGCTCACGCTCTGCCTTGGGTAGGTCCCGGGCCAGATAATTGGCTAAAGACCAATTCCCCGCCTTCACTGCCAGACCAATACGCTGACGTACCAGCTCCGGGGTGAGCCCTCCTGCGCGGCGCCAGGTCTCCAGTAGCGGATCGCAAGCGTTCGGCAGGGAACTTCCGGTCAGCCACAAATCGGGAACAGCTGCCAAGGCTTCTGCCTGCTCGCCCGTCTTGAAACGCGCCCAAAGGTAGTGGCAGGTCATTTCAGCGCCCCGTACCTTGGGACTGTAATAGACAAGAAACTCCTGCCACTGCCCCGCCTTGGCCAGCACGCCCAGCCATTGACTTCGCAACTGGGCGCTCAGGGGAGTATTCGGATAACGATCCAGAAACTCCTGCACCCGCTCGGCAGACGCGGGACTCAGCCCTCGACGCAATTCTTCATATTCCAGGTACAGATACAGGGGATAATCCCGCAGGGCGTCCCGCAACGACTGGTACTCGCTTGTGCGTCCCCCAGCACGGGCCTTCAGTGCCTGCTGATAAAGATCACGCTGACGTTCCAGGCGCTTGGCCTTGGCCTGCTCCGTGGCAATCATGGGGGCTCCGTAAGCCTCGCTGCGTTCCTCAAGCGCGGCTTCGGCCAGGGACATCCCCAGCCCCAGGGAAAGCACCAGAGCAGAAAGACGAAGAAAACCCGTTTGCAAAGAAAACATTGCCACCACTGCGCTCCGAAAAAATGACGATGCCCAGCGATCAGATCTGAGATACCGCGAAGAGATTAGATCGATGCCCTTGCACCTGCTCCTCCACGGCCAATCGGTACCACACTGACATGGAGAGTTGTAAAGCAGGCTATGAAGAAAGGTTGCCCAATTCCTTGGCGAAACGCTTTCATCCGTTACGCTCTAGCATAGCAAAAGAATGGCTGAGTCGAGCCCCGACAGAGTTAACATTTTTTCATTAAAAAGGTGATAAGGCATTGTTTCTTTTAGCCTTATTTGTCGCCAACAGGTAACACCCCCTCAAAATCCCCCATAGACGCCGCTCATGATCCAGCGCAGTAAATAAGCCAGCGCCGAGACCAGTCCGACCCCGGTCAGCCAGAGCAGCAGAAACCAGGTGAGGCGCCCCAGCCTGTTTTTCGGCTCAGTGGTAGCCTTGGTTCGGATCGACTTTTCCACGGAACACCCAATAGGCATAGAAGGTATAGGCAATGATGATGGGAACCAGAATGACCACGCCGACCAGGAGAAAGACCAGGCTGGTCTTCGGAGCCGCCGCATCCCACAGGGTGATGGAATGGGGAACCACATAAGGAAACAGCGTAATGGCAAAGCCGGCAAAGGCAATCAGGAACAGGCAGAGGCTGATGAAATAGGGCCAGGTCTCGTGGCGGCGGTGGATTGTCACATAGAAAGCTACCGCCAAGACGGCGATCAATAACGGAATAATCCAGAACACGGCCGATGCAGGAAAACTGAACCAGCGCTCTGCTGCATGGGAGTCGATCAAGGGCAACCAGATACTGACGACCCCGATACAGAGGATCAGCAAAATGGCCGGATAAGGGGCTAATCGGAAAAAGCGCTCCTGTAACTCACCGCTTGATTTGATAATCAGCCAAGTACAGCCCAGCAACGCATAGCCCACCAGCAGGGCAACGCCACAGAACAGACTGAACGGCGTCAGCCAGTCATACCAACCACCGGCATAACTGCGACCGGAAATCTTCACCCCTTGGAGGATGGCGCCAATCATGATGCCCTGGCTCAGGGTTGCTACAATGGAGCCGCCTGCAAAGCCCCAATTCCAGAGAAACTGACGACTGGTCTTGAACCGATACTCAAAAGAGACACCCCGGAAGATCAACCCCAGCAGCATGGCAATCACCAGGGGATAGAGGGCCGGCATCAGGATGGCATAGGCCACGGGAAACGCCGCCAGCAAACCTCCACCGCCCAGTACCAGCCAGGTTTCATTACCGTCCCAGACCGGCGCGATGGAGTTCATCATGACGTCCCGATCATGGGCGGCCTTGAAGAACGGAAACAGGATGCCGATCCCCAGATCAAAGCCATCAAGAATCACATAGACCAGGATCGCAAAGGACAAAATGCCCGCCCAAACCAACGCCAAATCCATGATCGCCTAGCCTCCCTTGATAACCCGGTCCGGAGCGACGGAAGGTGCGGGGGTAATCCCGGCAGCCTGGATGGGATGGCCACTGGGAGGCTCGCTCTCCACCGCCTCAGGCCCTCTGCGCATCTTCCTCAGGATATAAAAGATGCCAGCACCAAAAACGAAGATATAGACAATCACAAACGCCGCCAGGGAGGTGGCGACCCCCTCGAACGCAATGGGCGAGGCCGACTCATTGGTGCGCAGCAGCCCATAGACCGTGTAGGGCTGGCGCCCCACTTCAGTGACGATCCAACCTGCGATGATGGCCACAAACCCGGCGGGGCTCACGTAGAGGGCTAAACGGTGGAACGCCCGGCTCTCATAGAGTCGCTTTCGAAACCGTAACCAAAGGCTGATCCCCCCCACCAGGATCATCAACATGCCGATTCCCACCATGACCCGAAAACTCCAGAATACGATGGAAACCGGCGGCCACTCCTCCCGGGGCCAGGCATTTAACCCCTTGATCTCGCCCAGCAGCTCATGGGCCAGAATGAGGCTGCCCAGCTTGGGGATTTCCAGCCAGACATCGGTTCGCCCCGCCTCTTCGTTCGGAAATCCAATCAATACCAGAGGTGCACCTTTCTGGGTTTCAAAGTGCCCCTCCATAGCCGCCACCTTGATGGGCTGATGCTCAAAGGTATTCAGGCCGTGCAGGTCCCCGGCAAGCAGCTGAATAGGCGCGACAATAGCCGCCATCCACATGGCCATGGACAGCATCAGGCGCGCCCGCTCGTTGGTGTTGTCCCGCAACAGGTGATAGGCGGCGACACCGCCCACCACGAACGCCGTGGTCAGATAGGCGGCGATCACCATGTGCACCAGACGATAAGGGAACGAAGGATTGAAAATGACCTGGAGCCAGTCATCGGGCACAAACTGGCCCACATCATTGATAGAGTACCCCACCGGGGTCTGCATCCAGCTATTGGCGGACAGAATCCAGAAGGCTGAGAAAAGGGTGCCGATGGCCACCATCAGTGTGGCGGTAAAATGTAGCTTGAGGCCCACCCGCTTCAGGCCGAACAGCATAATGCCCAGGAAACCGGCTTCCAGGAAAAATGCCGTCAACACCTCGTAGCCCAACAGCGGTCCGATAATGGGTGCGGTCCGGTCCGAGAAGACACTCCAATTGGAGCCAAACTGGTATGTCATTACGACCCCCGATACCACCCCCATCCCAAAGGCCACCGCGAAGATCTTGAGCCAGTAGTTATAGATGTTCAGATAGATCAGGTTGCGGGTCTTGATATAGAGCCCTTCCAGGACTGCAAGGTAGCTGGCCAATCCGATGGTAAAGGCGGGGAACAGGATGTGGAAGGCAATCGTAAAGGCGAATTGGATTCGCGCCAGCAAAATCGCATCGGCATTCTCAAGCATGATGACATCCCTTGCGCCCTGACCGAGGCGTCATGCAGCACTCCATGACCGGCTCAGCCGCTCCGGGAACTGCCTATTGATCCCCCCTGGCCCGAAGGGCTCAGAAGATCAAGAGTCAACCGGGCATGAAAACCATTGGTTTAAACATAGTGTTCCATCCCGGCCCGCTCAATGAAACCCGATCACTGTCGTGCAGAACTCTGTCCTGTTGAAAAAATTTACACCGTCTTTCACCGGAGCATGGCCCAGCTCACACCTGCTCATCACGCTAGTTGCGTGGGTAAAGAGCTGATTGGCTGAGTAAATATCGGCTATTTTCGCCGCTACTGACTGTCAGCAAATTACACGCTTTCTCCAGACCTACCCGCCGCCAGCCCCTGTAGCAGGCCCCAGGAATGGCTTCCAGGCTGTGGAACACTCCTTGCTTACTCCTGCCCGCCGCCATCCCGGCGGCTCTTTTTTGTCATTGGAAGACAGTAAGGAATTACTTAATGTATTTAAAAACTTTATCGACCCTGGCAGGAGTGGCACTCCTGGCATCCACGAACCTCCAGGCGGCACCGATTGTTCTGGAAGGAAACTATGTTAAAACCGCCATCAGCGAGATCGGCACCCTAGGATCCGGCCATACGACCCCACCCGGCATCCTGCATGACGCAACCGGCACCCGCAACTTTGGCATTA
>Ga0209075_1001271_pt1 | contig 23965 bp, 17 predicted proteins | sample Stecom2011_FD_187523 | JGI IMG/M metagenome (GOLD analysis project Ga0209075, IMG submission 187523) | Agricultural soil microbial communities from Utah to study Nitrogen management - Steer compost 2011 (SPAdes) (version 2) | ecosystem: Environmental > Terrestrial > Soil > Agricultural land...
TGACCCCTTCGCCGGACCAGCCATAGGCGCCAAAGGCAGCCCCCTTCTTGTTCTTAAAGCTTAGCCCCTTTATCTGGTCTAGGATACCTGCAATGGAATTTAAAACTGACCCATTTATAGTTGGTGATCCAACCAGGATTGCCTTGGACTTAAAGACCTCTGTTAGGACGTCGTTTTTATCTGTTATGCCCGTATGCATTAGCTTGACTGTTACATCAGGATCTACCTGCCTGATACCACTAGCTATTGCATCTGCCATATGCTTTGTTCCATTCCACATGGTATCATAGATAATTGTAATCTGATTTTCCTGATAATCCTGTGCCCACTTTACATATTGCTCAACTATCTGCATAGGATTGTCCCGCCAAATAACACCGTGACTGGTGCATATCATATCCAGAGGCAGGTTTAGCTTAACAAACTCATCTACCTTGCTAACAACAAACCTACTAAAGGGGGTTAGGATATTTGCATAGTACTTTATTGACTCCTGGTAAAGCTCTGCCTGGTCAACCTCATCGTTGTACATAAACTCGCTTGCATAGTGCTGGCCAAAGGCATCATTAGAAAACAAGATATTGTCGCCTGTCATATATGTAAACATTGAGTCTGGCCAATGAAGCATCCTAGCCTCTATAAAAATCAGGTCTCTTTTACCTAGGCTAAGCTTGTCTCCTGTCTTTACCTCGACAAAATTCCAATCTTGGTGGAACTGGCCCTTTAAGGATTTTACAGCGTTTTTAGTGCAATAAATAGGGGTATCAGGGATTTCCCGCATAAGCTCTGGCAGGGCTCCACTATGGTCTATCTCTCCGTGGTTGATTATGATATAGTCAATATCATTTAGGTCAATTTCTCTTTTAAGCTTGGTCACAAATTCCTTGGCAAAGGGTAACCATACGGTGTCAATTAGTGCTACCTTTTCATCCCTAATTAAATAGGAATTGTAGGAAGAACCTCTGTGGGTTGAGTATTCCTCACCGTGGAAGGTCCTTAAATCCCAATCCTTTTTACCAACCCAAGTAACAGCTTCATTAATTTTGTAGCTCATAAAGCACCTCCTATGTTTGAATTAGTTTTATTTAGTTTATCATTGTTATACATTAATATTCTAAGAACTTAATAACTTACATTATATTATAGCATGCATACTAGTAGTAATTAAAGCAATAATAAGTTAGAGGAGGTTGAGATTTCATGCCTAAGGATAAAGGAATATCAAAAAGGACTATGAAAAGACCAGTAGAAAACCATGAAACTGCAGCTTGGGCTAATGCCGAGAGCGTAAAACGCGAGTCAGGAGTCAATATACCCAGCGAGCTAGAGGTTAGAAACGCCAAGGAGTATGTAGACAGCAATCAGAAATAAAGCTTTATTTGTCAGCCCCATGGGGCTGATTTTTTTTGCTCTACTCTCTTATATCAAAGCCCTTCCTATCCTTTTGTAGCTCATATATTAAAAGTTAAGCCTTTTCAGCCTAATTAAAGGTTTAGATTATCTCAATGCAAGACACACAAAAAAAGCAGCCCTGCTTTAGGGCTGCTCATTTAATGACTTTTTGCCTTATTCGTCTTTTGAATAATCCATAGCTGCCATTCGCTTGTAGTTTTCGTACCTTTCCCTTGCATGTTCCTCAGCCACAGCAAACATTTCATCTGCTATATCTGGGAAGGTGTTCTTGAGGGAGGTATACCTGACCTCTGATTTTAAGAAGTCCTGGAAGGGTAGCTTTGGCTCTCTGGAGTCAAGCTGGAAGGGGTTTTTCCCATCTTGCTTTAAGTCTGGGTTGAACCTGTATAGATGCCAGTAGCCAGACTCAACTGCAAATTTTTCCTGGGCAATAGTTGTTCCCATTCCTGACCTAATACCATGGTTGATGCAGGGTGAGTATGCAATAATCAGGGATGGTCCCTTGTAACTCTCTGCCTCTTTTATGGCCTTTAGGGTATGGTTCATGTTGGCTCCAAGTGCTATCTGGGCTACATATACATATCCGTAGCTCATGGCCATAGCACCTAGGTCCTTCTTTCTAATCTTTTTACCTGCTGCTGCAAATTTAGCAACTGCTGCAGTGGGTGTTGACTTGGAGGACTGACCTCCTGTATTGGAATATACCTCGGTATCAAGTACCAGGATATTTACATCATCTCCGGAGGCAAGCACGTGATCTAGTCCGCCGTAATCTATATCGTATGCCCATCCGTCTCCACCGACAATCCATTGTGAAGGCTTGATTAGGAAGTTTTCCTTTTCTAGGACCTCCTTAAAGGTTGGATTGTCTTCTAGTTTAGCTTCTTTGATAGCATCGAGCAGGTTCTTGCTAGCTAGCTTGGAACCCTCACCATCGTCAAAGTTATCTATCCATTGGTCGATAGCCTCATTGACTGCTGCAGGTAGGTCAGTCTTTCTAGCCTCTTGTAATAGGTCTGCAACCTTTTCACGAATCTGCTTAACGCCTAGGTACATACCATAACCAAATTCGGCATTGTCCTCAAAGAGGGAGTTAGCCCATGCAGGTCCCTTGCCCTCACTATTTGTAGTATAGGGTATGGAAGGAGCACTAGCACCATATATTGAGGAGCATCCTGTAGCGTTGGCAATCATCATCCTGTCGCCAAATAGCTGGGTAAGGAGCTTGATATATGGAGTTTCACCACAACCAGGGCATGCGCCGTGGAACTCAAAGAGGGGTGTCTTAAACTGGCTACCCTTTAGGGTGTACTTGTCCATTACACCTTCTTTTTCCTTAATGGTTACTGCATACTCTGAGTTTTCTAATTCTTTTTCAATTAGGTCCTCAGCTGGCTTCATGATAAGGGCCTTGGTCTTGGCAGGACATACATCTGCACAGTTACCGCAGCCTACGCAGTCCATTGGGAATAGCTGGATACGATAGTGTAATCCCTCAACGCCCCTGCCCACAGGCTTTTTGGTTTTAAAGCCTTCGGGTGCTGCTGCTAGCTCTTCATCATCAAGCAGGTATGGCCTTATTGTAGCATGAGGGCAAACGAGTGAACACTGGTTACACTGGATGCAGTTGTCTATCTGCCACTCAGGTGCTAATACTGCGATACCGCGTTTTTCATAGGCTGTTGTACCCATTGGGAAGGTACCATCGGCCATGTCTTCAAATACGCTAACTGGTAGGTCGTCACCCTCCATCCTAGCCATTGGCCTTTGGATCTTGGAGATATATTCTGGCTCATCAACCTCTTCTACTGGTGCTGGCTCAGGATTTGCCCAGCTCTCTGGTACTTCTACCTTTACTAGGGCATCTACACCGCGGTCAACGGCCTCATAGTTCATGTTAACTACTCTTTCGCCCTTTCTGCCATAGTTATCAACTATGGAATCCTTTAGATACTTTATAGCGTCCTCTAAAGGAACAACTTCTGTCAGTTTAAAGAAGGCTGACTGCATTATCATATTGATCCTGTTGCCTAGGCCAATCTCGGAGGCAATCTTTACAGCATCTATGATGTAAAAATCAAGCTTTTTATCATAAATGGTCTTTTTTATGTCTGCAGGTAGCTCTTTATCTAGTTCATCCACAGTCCAGTTGCAGTTTAATACAAAGGTGCCACCTTCTTTGATGCCCTTTAGTACATCTGTCTGATAGAGGAAGGACTTGTTGTGGCAGCCAATATAGTTTGGCTCATTTACTAGATAAGGTGCCTTTATTGGAGTATTTCCAAAGCGTAAGTGAGATACTGTTGTACCACCTGACTTTTTACTGTCATAGGAGAAGTAACCCTGTGCATAAAGGTCTGTATGGTCACCTATAATCTTTATTGCTGCCTTGTTAGCGCCAACGGTTCCGTCAGAACCTAGACCCCATACCTTGCAGCTGATTGTTCCCTCAGGAGTTGTGTTTATAGGATCTAAATCTGGTAATGATGTATGGGTTACATCGTCTACTATACCTATTGTAAAGTTGTCCTTGGGCTCATCTAACTCAAGGTTTTCAAATACTGATAGTATATGGGTAGGTGTTGTATCCTTGGAGCCTAAGCCATACCTTCCGCCTACTATTACTGGCCTTTGAGCCTGCTTGGCATATACGTGAACTATATCCTGGTATAGGGGTTCGCCAAGAGAGCCTGGTTCCTTGGTTCTGTCAAGTACAGATATCTTCTTTACTGTGTCTGGTATAACCTGGAGTAAATGCTTGGCTGAGAAGGGTCTGTAGAGTCTAACCCTAACTGTACCAACCTTTTTACCCTGGGCTAGTAGATAGTCTACTGTCTCGTCTATTGTGTCACAAACTGACCCCATAGCAATTATGATATGCTCAGCGTCAGGCGCTCCATAGTAATCAAAGAGCTTGTATTCTCTGCCAGTTACCTTGGCCATTTCCTTCATATAGTAGGAAACTATCTCTGGTACTGCATCAAAGTACTTGTTTGCAGCCTCTCTACCCTGGAAGTAAATATCAGGGTTTTGAGCTGTACCCCTTATTGATGGGCTGTTGGGGTTTATTGCCCTTTTACGGAATTCTTCGATTGCTTGATAGTCAACTAGATGCTCAATGTCATCATAGTCAAAGCATTCGATCCTCTGGTACTCATGGGATGTCCTAAAGCCGTCAAAGAAGTGTAGGAAGGGAACCCTACCCTTTATTGCTGCTAAGTGAGCTATAGCACCTAGGTCTAATACCTCCTGTACACTAGCTGATGCCAACAGGGCAAAACCTGTCTGGCGGGCGGCCATTACGTCCTGGTGATCTCCGAATATGGAGAGTGCGTGAGCGGCTAAGGCCCTGGCACTAACGTGGAAAACGCCAGGTAAAAGCTCACCTGAAATCTTGTACATATTGGGAAGCATTAGCAGGAGCCCCTGTGATGCTGTATAAGTAGTGGTCAGTGCTCCAGCGGTAAGTGAACCGTGTACTGCACCTGCAGCTCCAGCCTCTGACTGCATTTCAACAACCTTTACTTCCTGCCCAAAAAAGTTCTTTTTGCCATGGGCGGACCATTCATCAACTCCCTCAGCCATTGGAGATGATGGAGTTATTGGATATATGGCAGCTACTTCTGTAAATGGATAGGATATATAAGCTGCTGCTTCGTTACCATCCATTGTTCTAACATGCTTGGCCAAATTTATTCCTCCTTCACATAATAATCTTTATATTAATAAACTGATAGCTATAGTAAATTACTATATCACCAGTATATTATCTGTTTAAAAGCTAAATACAATGCGTTTAAGCCTAGAAATAAGATAATATGCCCTAGCAGATGGACATATAGGACCTAAGGTTATTAAGGCTTATCTCTATGGCCATCAAGGGATCCTCTATCCCCTCAAACTCTATGGACAAGATACCCTCATAAGCAAAGTTTTCAAGCAGTCTAATGCACTGCAATATTGGCAGGTCTCCATGACCTATTATAGCAGGCCTTAGGTAGTTGCCTGCCCTTGACTGAAACCAGCCCTGACCAGGATTGTGGCCATTGCCTGGCTTTACATGAAAATCCTTGGCATGAATATGAAAGGCGTAGGGTAAAAGCCTGCCTATAGCCTGGGCCGGATCCTCATCAACACACAAAAAATTTCCCATATCTATAAGGAGACCAAAGTTTGGGTGGTCAACTCCATTAACAAGTGCTTCCATCCGATCGCTATCTTGGACAAAGAAGCCATGGTTTTCTACCATGGTCTTTATACCATGGTCGGCTGCATACTCAGTTATAGCCCGGCAGCCCTTTGTTAGGATTGGCAAGGCATCATAAAAGCCCCTGGCAGCAGTAGTCTTTTTGTAGCCCCAGCTTGCATCATGGCGGATACTTGGACTGCCTAGTATCTTGGCTACCTTTACCTCAGCTTTGAGCCTTTCTACCTCGTCTTGCCATGACCCACTAGGTGGGTTTAGAAAATCTGCCCATATGGCGTAATTTACTATCCTTAGGCCATGAAGGTCACATTCATCTTTGACCCTGGCTGCAAAATCAGCTAGGTCTTGTCCCTCTGGCACATTTAGGGTAGAAAACTCGATTGCATCAAAGCCCATTTGTTTTGCTCTATGTATTACATCAAGCTGTGTCATGGCACCGCTAGTGACAAGACTGTTAAGGCTATATGAGCTAATGGCCAAGTCCAATGGTATCCCTCCCATTAAAGAGATAAGAAAAAAGGCTGGCACTAAAACTATCCAAAGATTTGCGAAAGTGAAGCTTTAGGTCTTTTATTAGTATACCATCTTTAGAAAAATACCACTTATATAATATCACTAAATTAGCCAATAGTCACCATAAAAAATGCGCAAAATTTTTACACTACTATAGCACCACAGTCAATTATATAAAGGATATGTTAAATATTCAAGCTATCTTTGATAAATTTTAGTCAAAGTCCTCATCTAGCCCTTGTTCAGCCCGGGGCTCTTGCTCAAGGGCAGGCAGGCCAGCCTTTAGCCTTAGGCGGTTTATGACCCTTAAGATATGGTCCTGTGCCGCGCTTTGGGCAAGCAGCCTATCCTCTTCGGACTCAAAGCTATCTCCCATCATGTTTACAAACTGGCTAACCTTTAGGCCTAAGGCCTCCTGCATATCCTGGTCTGAGCCCTTGGAGCTAACTAGGTAATAGCAAAGTAGTGAATCCCTTTGCCCTATCCGGTGGGCCCTATCCTCGGCCTGACTATGGACTGCAGGAGACCAGTCAAGCTCACCGAAAACAACGCAGCTAGCCCTTTGCAGGTTAAGACCTGCTGCAGACCTTAGGGATATAACACAAATATTTGTCTTGCCCTCCATAAAGGCCTTAAGGGAAGCATCCTTTTGCTTTTGGTTTTCCCTACCTGTTATAAAGACTGGTGAAAACTTCTTTAGCTCCTTTTTATATATGTCCATCACCTTATGGTGGTGGGCAAAAAGCAGGACCTTTTCATCTGCCTCTAGCAAGGCCTTGACAAAGTGGCCTACATAGGGGGCCTTGGCTATGCCTGTAGCCTGCCTTTCCTCCTGGGCTATCTGGTCCTGGAGCCGCCTTTTATCAAGGGTGGTCTCTGTAGAGTCAAGCAGCAAAACCTTTTCCATGGTGGACTCCATTAGCTCATCATAAACTCCTGCATCGGCATCTATCTCCTGGACTAGGCGTCGCTTTGGCGGTAGCTCTTTTAGGACCTTTTCCTTTGTCCTTCTAAATATGAGCCCTTCTCTACGCAGGTATTCTCCTAGTAGCTTTGGATCCTTTACTAGCCTAGACCGGTAACCATAGCACCATTCCCTAGTAAAGCTCTCCCAATCACCTAGGCAATGATAGTCGAGTATGTTCATTACATTCCAAATCTCACCGCCAGAATTATATATAGGGGTACCTGAAAGGCCAATTACATAATCGCAGCTGTCTGCTAGTAGGCTGGCACTAGAATATTTTTCTGTACCCGAATGGCGAAGCTCCTGTATCTCATCAAAGATAACTGACCCAAATCCAGCCTGGGGCAAATATTCCTTCCAGCCACGAAGGAGCAGGTAGTGGATAATATATATATGGGCACTTGGCAGGTCATAGGGCTTTAGGCCCTGTATAATATGTAGGTCTGGCTTTTCTATACTGCCATTAGGGCCAGGTACATTTAAAAACCTCATAATCTCCCTTTCCCAGTTTTTAACCAGGTGGGGAGGTACAACTAATAAAAGGGGATATCGTTTGGTCTCAGCCAGCCAGGCAAGGGCCTGAACGGTCTTGCCAAGCCCCATCTCATCTGCTAATAGGACCCTATTGTTCTGTAGTAGGTAGCCTAGGCCCTCCTTTTGAAACTCCATCAGCCTGCCCTCAAAAAACAGGTCTGGAGCATCAACCTTTAAGGGGTTTTTTATGTTGCGTTCCCGGTCTAGAACATAGTCCCTGGCTTCAGCTATGGCCTCCTGCCATTTGCGGGGGCTCTTTATCTCTAGGGGATAGCGGAGCATGAGCCAATTTAAGTCACCTATGGTCCGCTTGTTAGCTGTAAACCTGGCACTACCCCTCCTGGCCCCCTTGCTGCCAGGAAAGAGCCTTTTTGCCATCTGACACACATAGGGCTCACCCTTTATGATCCAAGAGTTTTTCTTTTTACTGTAGCGAAGGGTACCGTGGTAGTAGTTGGCCGGGCCCGGATCCTTCATATAGTCGGGTAGGCTTATCCATTGATCCTGCCCGTAGTCCTTTTCCTTTACATTTTCCATCAGCCCAGCGCAACCCCCCATAGCCTATTTAGTCCAAAAACAATACAGCTTTTCCCCTTTATCTCACTTGGGATATTTACATTCCTATCAAGAACTAGGACCACAGCCCTTATCTCTTTAAAGCTAGTATACCTCTCTAACTGCCTTAAAAGCTGGGCCTTGTTGGGCCTGCCCCTTTTGACCTCTATGCCTATCCCCTGGTCTGTGTAAAAATCTATCCGGTTTCTAGGCCCTAGCCTGTATTCCTTTTGGTGGTTGATCCCATGCTCAGTTAAAAGATCAGCGAGCATGGCCTGTATCTCATATTCACTGTGGGTAAAGCCAATACGGAGCCTAGCTAATATCGACAATAAGTCCTTTACTGCCCCTTCTATATCATCTGTAGATACTCTATAACTATCGTCTCTTGTGTCTATAGCCACCCTGCCACCTCCCACAGCAATTGCTTGTAAAGCTCGCTAAAAATTGAGATAGTCCCACTTTTAATCATTCACCAGCCTATTATATCACGATACAAATCCTATGGACAGGCTAGCCCTAAAGTGATTAAAGACCAAACTAGCTCAAAATTGATTAATGGTCAAGCTAGACTAGTCAGAAAATAATTAAAGGACAGAATAGTTAAAAAGTGAAAAAAGGACAGGCCGACCCCAAGAGTAATTAAGGGACAGGTTAGCCCTAAAGTGAATAAAGACAAGGTTATTGGAATATAGCTAGCATTTAAAAAAGCAAAAATTATTTTGTTTGAATACTTTTATATAGTTTATCTATACAATGAATTGATAATCATTATCAATTCAAAGATACTACCCCCGTATCTATTTTTCACTCCTATTCATACCTATATAGACAGTCTTAGCCCCTTCGCTAGCCCGAAGGGGCATTTTTTATCCAAAATAAAGAGAGCCACTGTGCTGCCTGGCCCTCTTTATTAGTACTTTATATGGTTGGGGTTTTTTATAAATACTCTGTCAATATCTTCTTTAAGCTAGTCGAAGCTATCAAGCTTTACCTTTTCCCTTACCTGGGCATTAGCTTCTATATCGAGCCTCTCATAATACTCCACCCTATCGACTACACAGCCCTTGCCTAGCCTTATCATTTTAGCTCTAATGAGCCTGGCCTTAGTATCTATAAGGTCAACTTCTTCGGCGTAAATTGACTCTGCCTCTAGCTTACCTTTTCCGTATCCTTTAGGTCGCTGGGTCCTAATACTACTAGCCCTGATATCACCCTTTACATAGGAATTGTTCCTGTCTAGTTTAATGTCTATGGTCTCGCTGTTAAGCTGGCCTAGGATTTTAAGTACACCACTAGAATCGAGCCTGCTAATATTGGCACTGCCCTTTGCCTTTAATAGACCACTTATGCCGACCTCCTCTGCATCTAGCCTGCCTACTGCCTTGTATACACCACTAGCAGACAGCTGGCCAACCTGGGTTTTCCCTTGAGTTTCAACCATCCCTGAGATGGACAGTTTGGAGGCATCAAGATCCCCACCAACATTAACCTTGCCACTGACTCCTAGCTTTTCTGCCCTAAGCTTTGAACTGAGCTTGGCCATGCCAGATACACTCATCTTGTTTACCGTTACATCCCCTGTAAAGGACCCCATGCCTGATATGGCGATTTTTTCTGCCACTACTCTCCCATCAAAGGACCCTAGGCCTGATATGGATATTTTATCTGTTTCTACATCACCTCGGTAATGGGCTTTGGAGTTGATATTGATCCTATCGCGATAGACCCCTCCCCTTGTCCCCTCATGGCCTCCATTATGTGCGCCGGACTTATCCCCTATATCTATAGCTGGTATCTTTATTTCCGGTATGTGTATGGGCGGTATATCTATCTTAGGTATCCTAATCTCAGGTATATGGATCCTAAGGCCTTCACCCTCCTTATTTTCCTTAGAAAAGCCCTTGCCCTCCTGGCCATAGTTAAAGGCCTGGTCCTGGCCCTGGCCTGTAGATTCATCCCTAAAGTCCTCATCCTCCATAACAAAATCATAATCATCAAGGGCCTCTAAAAGCTCAAGTGCCAGCTCCTTGCTCAGCTTGCCCTCCTTGTACATCTCCAAAATCTTGACTCTTTGATCCTTCATACGGATACCCCTCCTTAATTTCTGGAATAATACTCAAATTTACTCCGGCCTTAGTCTCTGCCATAATCCACTTATCTTATTCGGCCCTTAATCTCTACCGTAATCCACTTATCTTATTCCGGCCTCAATTTCTCACATACCCACAAATCCTATTCAGACCTTACTTACTGCCATAAGCCACCTATCTTATTCGGGCCTTATTTTCTTCAAGGCCTCCTCCGGTGTTATTTCTCCCCTCTCTAGGGCATCTAGGACGTCAACGGCCTCTTTTTTGTCTAGCTTGTTTACCTTTGCCTCTACGGTTGATAGACCAAGCAGGGCCAGTGTCTCCTCTAGTCGGTTTCTAATAGTTGGGTAGGATATGCCAAGCACCTTTTCAAGGTCCTTGATATTGCCCCTACACCTTAGAAACATCTCAATAAAATCTAACTGCTCAGAGCTGAGTTTGCAAAAGCGACAGGGGACAAACTCACCCTCTGTCTTTGTATGACAATTGCTACATTTAAAATTGCTAATGAGGATCTCATGACCACAAATACTGCAATTACCTGGTACTTTATATCTCAATGCAGGTCACCTCCGTCTATATTCTAGCTTTATTAAAGCACAATTCATTTATTACGTCAATGCCAAAATTAATATTATTAATATATTTATTAATTTTATTAAAGATGTATTTAATATATTTAAATATACCTTATTTTTGTCTAGGACGGGCCAAATTATCTAGGCCTTAAGATCATATAAGGTTCTAAGTGTCATTTTTCTTAAAAGATCTGCCAATTAAAAAACCCTGCCAAAGCGAAGGCAGGGTATATGATCAAGTAAGTAAGAGTATAAAAAGTGGTATTGTTACAATGGACAGGAGGGTGGTCACCCCTACACTTTTAGAGGCCAGGCCTGAGTCTGCTCCATATTGTTCTGCAAATATTACAGTTGTGACAGCAACGGGCATGGCAGAGAGTATTACCACCACCATAGTCACATCCCCAGGCATAGACAAAAGGACCATTATACCGTACACCAGTAAAGGGATAATTACCAGCCGCATTAGGCTAACAAAGTATATGGATAGTCCTTTAAATACTTCGCTTAGCTTGTACCTAGCCAGCAGGGCACCCACTATCAACATGGCCAGGGGCGAATTTAAGGAACCTACCATCTCTGCCGCCTCCTGAATGGGGCCAGGTAGCCTTATAGAAAACAAAAACAAGACCATACCAATTACAGTTGCTATAATACCAGGGTGTAGTAGGGCCTTTTTTAGGCTTTTAAGTGTTTCACCCTTGCTAGAGCCTGCTCCTGTAAATAGCATAACCCCATAGCTTAGGCTAATTATGTTAAAGGGAATAACAAATATAGAGCCGTAAAAGATACCTATCTTTCCAAAGATACTTTCTAGTACGGGATAGCCCATAAAGCTGCAGTTAGAAAAAATCGTAGCAAACTTAAGGACTTGCCCTCTTGAGCTGGGGTATTTGCGATAAATTAGATGAGATACTAGTATAGCTAAAAGGTGGGCAATAACCGAACCTAAAAAGACTAGGCCAGCCTTTTTTAGCATCTGCCCATCAAAGTCAAACTCAAAGGATGAGATTATAAGCAGGGGCATAGCAATATTTAAAACCAGGCTCGACAGCTTGTTTGTAACCTCCTGGCTTAAGATATTTTTTTTGCTGGCATAAACGCCTACTAAAATGACTAGAAAAAGAGTAAAAACCTTTGTTATAACCAAAACCGAATCCATTATTACCTCCGCTATATTGGATTATTGCTTGAAAACAATATTATAGGCTATATATACCCTTTTTTCTAGTGGTCAATAAAAAGCTTGCTTGAATTTAAAAAATGCTTGTTAAATAACTAGGCCTATCAAGATAGAGATTGCTAGTAGGGCTACAAGGGACAGGTTTATTATTAAAAAGTTTTGGATAGCCACTATAAAGGTATCCTTTTTAGACTGGACCCTCAAAAATTTGTTTATCCGTTTTTGAACAGGTATGAGGCTGGCCAAGGCAAGCACCGCTATTACAGGCAAAACGCCAAGCACCAGTAAAAGGGCTATATCAAGATAGGCTATATAGTAAAGAGCCCTAAAAATCTTTATAGCTGCATCCTTTCCTATATAAAGGGGGAGGGTGTACCGCTTGTTTGCCAGGTCGTCCTCCATATCGCAGATATTATTAGCCAACATAAGGTTGGATATGCCTAGGGTAGCCGGTAGGGCCAGCAGGAATATGACTAATATCTCTTTTAGGTTAAGGTCAAGGCTTAAAATTCCCTCTGATAGGTTGACCCCTAGTATTCCAAGCTCTGTGGTATGAATAAAGACTGACAAAAAGATAATTACAAAACCCATAAAAAAGCCTGAAAATATCTCGCCCAGGGGCATCCTAGATATGGGGATGGGTCCAAAGGTATAAAGGATACCTACAGCAAAGGATATGGCTCCTATAATTAAAACAGCTAGGGAGGTCTTTAAGTAGAGGGCAATACCAAAGCCAATAGAAATAGTCAAAAGGATCCCTATGGTAAGCTGAACATGGGACTCCTTTATCTTGTCCCTCACTATGGCATTGTGACTCTCATAGTTGTAGCCACTGGTTTTCTTGGCCTTTTTATAGTCTATATAGTTGTTTATAGCGGTCGTGGCCATATCAAAAGACAAAAGGGATACAAGCATTAACAAGAAATTTATGGGCTTGAATTGGCCATACCTAAGGTAAGCTACTAGGCTACCTAGTAAAAAGGGCGTAATGCTTGCAACCTTGGTACTTATCTCCACTAGCTTTAAAAAACTACTAACCTTCATGGGCCTGTCCCCTCCTATAATACTTGTGCATATTCTTTTGCAGGCTAAGAGCTAGATTTACCTTATGCTCATCCCTGCTTTTATCCCTATATAGCTTTTGTCTAGTTTACAAAACACCTGCTAGTCAGCAGACTGGTCTAACCAAAACTTTTAGAAACACCTGCCAGACAGCAGGCAGGCCTAGTAAAAGCCTCTATTGCCAGCTTTAGCTTTATTATATATAGTAGCAGAATACTAGACAATACAATCTTCTATACAAAAAATTTTAATTAGACCTAAATTAGACCTATTAAAAATCATAGCTAGCCTAAGTATTTACTGGTTACTGTTATAAAATTCATTTAGCCTATAGGCTGCCGCCTCTGCTGACCCTACCCTTGTATAGTCTAGCCACTGGTCAGGGAATAGGTCTAAGTAGGACCTGTAAAGAAACCTATTGTCAATAAGGAGGACAAAGCCCCTGTCATCCTCGCTGCGAATAACCCTACCTGCTGCTTGCAATACCCTATTCATGCCAGGGTACATGTAGGCATACTCATAGCCCATATCCCTTTGTTCTTTGAAATAGTCCCTTATAATATCCCTTTCAGGACAAAGCTGGGGTAGGCCCACACCTACTATTATGGCACCTGACAGGCGGTCACCAGTAAGGTCAATACCCTCTGAAAAGATACCGCCCATAACAGCAAAGCCTATCAGGCTCTCCCTAGGGCCTTGCTCAAAGCTAGCTAAAAAGGCCTCCCTTTGCTCATCATCCATAAACCTATCCTGCTTTAGGGTCCTGTCCTCAGGCCAAAGGTCGATATATAGGTCATAGACACTTTCCATATAGGCATAGGAGGGGAAAAATACTAGATAATTTCCTGTCCTAAGGCTAGTAGTATTTCTAATATAATGGGCAATCCTCTCATAGGAATAGTCCCTGTCCCTGTACCTGGTAGAAACATCAGTTGCCACCATAAGGCATAGGTGGTCCCTAGGAAATGGCGAAGGCAGGTTTATAGCAACAGTATCCGGTCCTGCACCTAAACTGTTAAGGAAATAGTCTATGGGCTGGAGGGTAGCTGAGAAAAAGATACTGGCCCTGGCCTTTTTGCAGGCCTTACTAATAAGGTAGGAGGGGTCAATGCAAAATAGCTTTACTATTAGCTCATCATAGCTGCGGGTGATATAGCTGCTATAGCCTTGGTTGTAGAGCTTTGACACAGCTACAAAGGCAAGGCAGTCAAAATATAGGTCTATCAAGGTCGGGTCTACAGCCCGATTTGGCCTTTTCTTTAGGTAATCGGAAAGGGCCAGGCAAAAGCTATCTAATAGAGGTACAAGGTCATTTGGAAAGTCCACCAGCCTTGTCCCTGTTTTTTCACCAATGGTCTTTCTAAGGTCAATCATCAGCCTATTTATCCTATTAAACTCCTTATAAGCCTCTGGGATAGCCTCCTTTAGAAAGGCCCTATGATTCATAAAGGCCTTTTTGCTTATGGCTGCAGAATACATATCCCTGGCCCTTTCAACTAGGTTGTGGGCCTCATCAATTAGGAGGGTGTAGTCGCCACCATATTCAAAAAACCGTCTCAAATATGCCCTAGGATCAAAGGCATAATTGTAATCACAGATAATTATATCTGCCCACAGGGATATATCTAGCCCATATTCAAAGGGGCAAACCCTATGCCTTTTCCCATAGTCTAGTAGGGTCTCCCGGCTGATCAATCTTTCATTTGTCAATATATCGTAGACAGCGTCATTTACCCTGTCATAGTGGCCCTTGGCGTAGGGGCACAGGTCCGGATCACAGTCTACCGTATCATTTAAGCATATCTTGTCCTTGGCCGTTAGGGTGATGCTAGAATGGATTAGCCCCCTATCCTCAAGGATTAAAACGGCCTGCTCTGCAACCTGCCTAGTGACCGTCTTTGCCGTTAGGTAAAATATCTTCTCACCCATACCTTCACCCATAGCCTTTATGGAGGAGAAAAGAACTGCCATAGTCTTGCCTATACCAGTTGGGGCCTGGGCAAACAAGGCTTCTTTATCCCTTATAGTCCTATAGACATAGGCTGCCAGGTCCCTCTGCCCCCTCCTATACTGGTCAAAGGGAAAGGCCAGGTCTCCTATACTCTCATCCCGTCTAGCCTTTGCCCCTACAGCTAGACTACCCCACTTTTCATACTGGCCAATAAGCTGGTCAATAAAGGCCTTAAGGTCTAGGTAGGAAAAGTCCTTGGATAGCCTTTTTAGCTCATCGGTATCAACATTTACATAGGTTAGGTTAATACTTATGGTCTCTAGCTTTTCCTGGCAGCAGTACATCCAGGCGTAGCACTTGGCCTGGGCCCAGTGGATGGGAGCAAAGTCGTGGTCAATTAGGTCTAGTGGGACACGGGTGCTTTTAATTTCGTCAATAGTTACCCCTTTTTCATTTTCTATAATCCCATCTGCTATACCCTCAAGCCTCAAGCTAAAAGCATCAAGGTCCCGCTCATAGGCAAGCCTAACCTCTGGCCTATAGTCATCCCCTGCCTCTGCCTGGATCCTCCTATGGACCCTAGTACCCTCATTTAGGACCTCATGGCCAGCTAAGCTAAGGGGCATAATATCCCCGCCCTTTAGCAAAAACTCTATTAAATTGCGGACCGAGAGCCTTATTTGAGGCTTATCCATATTATCCTTACCCTTCTCTTTAAAAAGCATAGTCCCTTAAAGGCTAGTATATCATTTGCAGAACCTATGTTCTAGTCCTTGAAAAAATTAAGTCCGGGACCCTTTCTGCCCGGACCTAAAATTATAATTTTTTTGTCTAACCACTAGCTCTAGCTAGTAGCCTATCCTCATTACAATACTATTGATACTCAATCTATCCACTTACGGATTTTACCCTTAGTCTATAACAAAGTTACCTTCCTTCATAACTGCTACCCTGTCGCCTGCCTCTGTTATCCCTATTATCTCAAGGTCCTTTGTGCCAAACATAAAGTCCACATGGACAAGGGAATTGTTTATGCCAGCCTCCTTTAGCTCTTCAGCGGTCATATCCTCGCTATCCTTGATACAGACCGGATAGGCCTTGCCTAGGGCCAGATGGCAGGAAGCATTTTCATCAAATAGGGTATTGTAAAATAATATATTCATATTAGATATGGGGGAGTCATGGGGGACTAAAGCCAGCTCACCTAAATAGGCTGCACCCTCATCGGTCTCAATCAGCTGCTTTAAAACCTCATAGCCTGTATTGGCAGTAAAGTCAACAACCTTGCCATCCTTAAAGGTCATAGTAAAGTCATCAATAAGGTTTCCATTATAGTTAAGGGGCATCGAAGCTACTACCTTGCCATTGACTCCATTTCTTTTTGGTGCAGTAAAGACCTCTTCTGTTGGCATATTAGCTATAAAGTCTATGCCCTTTGTGGACTCCTCAGATCCCCCTAGCCATAGGTGATTGTTAGGCAGTTCAATCTCAAGATCAGTGCCAAGAGAATTTTTAATTTGCATGGCCTTGAACTGATAGGAGTTTAGCTTTTCCACATTGGTCTTTAGCCTGTCTATATGTAGGGACCACTCAGCCACTGGGTCCTGGGTGTCTGCCCTTACAGCCTTTAGGATTGCATCCCAAAGCCTTTCAACTGCCTGATCCTCAGCTAGGTCTGGGAATACCTTTTTAGCCCAGGCTACAGTTGGGACGGATATAACACACCAGCGGTTTTGGTTGCTCATTGTTCGCTCTGAGTGTTCCTTTAAAACTGTATAGGCTGCCTTATTAGACCTTGAAATCCGACCAGGGTCAACATCAGCAAAAAGCTCAGGGTCAGAGGCAGCAATACTTAAGTAGGCTGCATCAATATTGTCATAATGCTCAAAATAGACCCTTTGCCAGTCAGGAAACTCATCGAAGATTTCATCTGGGGCGCTCTTGTAGGTGATCTTGGATAATAGCTCATCGTTCCATCTTACAACTACCTGGCGAGCCCCCTCATCATAGGCTGTTTGAGCTACTAGTCTAGCAAAGTCAGCACACTCAATGGGACTTGAAATTACTAGGGTCTGGTTCTTTTGTAGGTTCAAGCCCTTTTTTATAACAACCCTAGCGTAATTTTTTAATTTACAATTATTCATTTAAAAACACCCTTCATAGTTTTTTCCTTGTGATACTTATATCTTATAATCTAGCTAGGCCCCTTGCCTATATCTTTATACTTTATTTCATATCGGCTCCTAGCTAACCACAGGCTAATTATATTATAAGGGTATCTTATTTGACAGTAACTTATTTCCACAAGGACCCCTATATTATCTATATAGGCTTTCCTAAGGACCCCTAGGATATTATTTGTGATAAAAAAAGCCTGACTCTAAGGTCAGGCGCTAGTTTTTTTCTCTACACTTCCATAGGTCCTTTGAAGGTGACCTGTCATTTTCCTAATAGGGGGCAGAGAAAGGATAAGGGCAGTTATTAGAAACTCTATACCCAAATAAGTACCGTTATAGGTAAGGGAGTACCAAATAGATGGCATTATGTCTGATGCCTGGGTTATCTCTGAGAAGAATACTAGACCAGCTAAAAAGTGCATTAAGAATCTACTAAATATTCCTATAAAGCTTGATACAAGTAGGTTCTTTCTGTAGAGGCCAGCTAGACCTATAAGGCCAAAGGCCAGAGGAAAGTCAATAATAAACTGGACCCAATGGACTACATAGCCTCCTTGAAAGTACTGAAGCATCCCATAGGCCATTCCCGTCATAATCCCTGGGATAGGCCCATAAATAACTGCAAAGAGGATAAGGGGCAGCATGCTTGCAGGGGTAATGCTCCCGCTCTGGGGCATCCTCCATAGGCGAATATAGGACAGTACAAATGAAAGGGCTATACAAAGGCTAGCCATGACCAGCATCCTGGTTGTAAACTTTACCTTTCTGCCCCTCTTAACTAGGACTAGTCCACCTATGCCCACAATAAAAAGCACTATTACTACTGCTATTGTGGTAGGTGAAAGCTCACTGAACTTTTCAAAGATACTAGCTAGATGCGATAACGCTTTAGCCAACAAGTGAAAAACCTCCTTTTTCTTATTGCCAGAGAAAAAGAAAAACATGAAGAAGCTCTTCATGTTTAAGTTTCAAACATAGCTTCCCTACGCAGGTATTATCCTACAGGTTCAAAGGGTCGGAACAAGTCCTCTCAGCCTTAGCTCCCCTAGCAACAAATATTATTTTTCTATATTATAGCACCCCTTATAATTTAAAGCAAGATTAATTGGATTTCATCCATAGCAGCCCTCAATTGCTATGCACATCTTTATAATGCCGGTATAATACTAGATCTTATTTATCCTGCAGGACCATTGTACACAGTCTTTTGGCCTCCTCATAAGTTCGTTTAGTTTAAGTGTTTCAAATTCGCGCCAGCGGTAGCCTGCATCTATTGTAGCCTTGCTGTCTAGCTGTAAGGATGCCAGGCCCTGGTCATCGCTTCTGGTCTTTATACCATTACTAGAACTCTTATAGTAAAAGTCTAGCTCTCCCCTAGTAAACTCTTTCTGTTGCTAGGGATTTTCTTTTACTTAATTTAAGGCTAATTATCCATTAAAACCTCAATAAATCTCTCCGAGGCCGGAGTAAGGGATACACTCTTTAAAAAGCAGCAGCCCACATCTCTAGTGGGGATTGTCTTTTTAGTTTTTAGCTCATATACTTGGCATGAGTTTAGATAGTCTAGGGAAAACTCCCTGATTACACAGGCTACTCCTAGGTTGATCCTGGCAAACTCAAGCAGTAGGTCATGGGACCCTAGTTCTATCTCAGGCTTTAGCCTGACCCCATTTGCCGCTAAAAAACCATCCACATACCGACGGGAGTTGGCCTTGGACTCTAAAAATATTAGGGGTAGATCAATTAGGTCCTTTAGATCAAGCTCACGGTCTAGCAAATACCTATACCGGTCACCACAGACAAAGATGTCTTGTATCTGCTTTAGCTTTATAATCTCTAGGGAGCTATCTCTGATGGGCAAATTACATACAGCCAGGTCAGCCTCCCCTGAGTTTACAAGGGCACACAGGTCAGGGGTAGTGCGGTTTATGATATTTAATCTGATATTGGGATAGGTGTTGTGGAATTTTTCAAGATAGGGCAGGAGATAATACTTTGATATAGTATCACCCACTCCAATCCTTAGCTCTCCAATATCTAGCTCCTTGGCCTCAGCTAGCCTCTTTTCCCCAGCCTGTATTAACTTTAGGGCAGAGCTAACATACTCATAGAGCTTTTTGCCCTCATTTGTTAGCTTGACCCCCTTTGAACTCCTAGAAAAAAGCCTAGTATCTAGGTCCTCTTCTAGCTGTGAAATGGCCTGGCTTATGGCCGGTTGAGTCATGTATAGCTCCTTGGCCGCCCTCGAAAAGGAATGCTGCTGGGCAGTGACTGAAAATATCCTATATAGGTCTAGTTTTATAGACATATAAACTCTCCTTATATCCATTATCAAATCTATTTACTTTACTTATACCATATAAATAGTATATATTACAATATGGAAGGGAATTAATTTAATGGATTTGTCTCTCCCAAGCAACAAGTAATCATAGTAAGGTGGGGTAAGCAAATGGGCAAAATGACAGGCACAGTAGCAAGAGGGCTAAAGACACCGATAATAAACGAGGGTGACCAGCTAGAAAATATCCTTGTAGATTGCCTGCTTAAGGCGGCAAAGCTTGATAATTTTACTATCAAGGACCGGGATATTTTATCCATAACTGAGTCCATTGTAGCTAGGGCCCAGGGTAATTATGCTTCTACAGATGCTATCGCAAAGGATATAAGGGCTAAATATGGCGATGATACAATTGGCCTAGTCTTTCCAATCCTAAGTAGAAATAGGTTTGCCCTATGCCTAAAGGGGATTGCCAAGGGTGCTAAAGAGCTAGTTATCCAGTTATCCTATCCAGCTGACGAGGTGGGCAATCATCTCTTTGACGAGTGCCTGCTTGATGAAAAAGGGGTTAACCCCTGGTCAGATGTCCTCACAGAGGCAGAATACAGGGACCACTTTGGCTATGCCAAGCACCCCTTTACAGGTGTGGACTATGTAGAGTTTTACAAGGCAATAGCTAAAGAATATGATACCCCCTGCCAGATTATTTTTTCAAATAACCCAACCACTATCTTAGACTACACAAAGTCCATCCTGGCCTGTGATATCCATACCAGAAAGAGGACAAAGCGAATACTTAAGGCCAATGGAGCAGAAAAGGTCTATGGACTTGATAATATCCTGAACCAGCCCCTTGATAATAGTGGCTACAATGAAGAGTATGGCCTTTTAGGCAGTAATACAGCAACAGAGGATAGCCTAAAGCTATTCCCTAGAGACTGTCAGGCCTTGGTTGAAAAAATCCAAAGTAGGGTTCAGGAAAAGACAGGCAAAAAGATTGAAGTTATGGTATATGGAGATGGGGCCTTTAGAGACCCAGTAGGCAAGATATGGGAGCTAGCCGATCCGGTAGTTTCTCCTGCCTATACCAAGGGCCTAGAAGGCGTACCAAATGAAGTAAAGCTAAAATACCTAGCAGACAACCAGTTTTCCCACCTAAGGGGCGAGGACCTGAAAAAAGCAATAGCTGACTTTATCAAAAACAAGTGTGATGATCTGGTGGGATCAAAAGAGTCACAGGGCACTACCCCTAGGAGACTCACTGACCTTATCGGGTCACTAAGTGACCTGGTCTCCGGTAGCGGTGACAAGGGTACCCCTATAGTTTATATACAAGGATATTTCGACAACTACACTACTTAAAAAAATTATATCTTTGATAAACTAGTTTTCCTCGCCTTTATTTTATCCTTTAATAAGAGGTTAAGTGGTAGACACTAACTAGACAGGGTTTAGAATTTCTTCTAAGCCCTTTTTATTTTTTATGATGATTTTTCTATGGCCTGACTGATTAATCAGTCCTAGCTCTTCAAACAAGCTTAGCTTTCTACTTAAGGTCTCCTGGCTGGTACCAATATGGGCAGCTAGGTCCTTTTTGCTAAGGGGTAGAATTATCTGCTCCTTGTCTGCAGCCAGCCTAAGTAGGTAGTCAGCTACCCGTTGCTCAACATCATGTAGGCCCAGGGATTCTATCAGACGCTCTGAGCTTTGCAGCCTCCTACTTAACTCCTCTATGACCTTAGCCGCAATACTAGGGTTCTTGCTAATAATATCCTTTAGCTTGTCACTTTCAATCATGCAAACAGTCATGTCCTCCAAGGCCTCTGCATTGGAGTCTACGGGGGCCTCGATAAAGATGGACAGCTCGCCTAGAAAATCTCCAGGCCCTAGAACCCTTATTATCTGTTCCTTGCCTGCCTCGGACAGCTTTGTTATCTTTGCCTTGCCCTTGTGGATAACATAAAGCCTATCTCCCTTGTCCCCAGCCATAAAGATTATCTCTCCCTTTTCAAAATTGCGACTGGTTGTAATCTGGGCTATCTGGTGTATCTCACTATGGGTAAGGTTAGAAAATATAGGCACTAGGCTAATACAGCTTTGGTCAGTATCCTGTATATTGCAATGGCTACACTCGGTCATAAAATCCCTCCCTTGTTAGCACTTATAGATTGAAGCTTATTCTAAGTCCCTCTTTGTTTATATATTATCACCTATCATTATATCAACAAAACAGCTAGTATGGTTTTAATCTCACCTTTTCTTGCTCTCTATCTAGCCTTATCAATCTACCTACAGCTATAGTAAATATGATTATATATAGTATTTAGCCTGGGCTTGCCACATGTCTTTATATTTGCCAGACCGAGAAACCAACTCACCATGGCTACCTATATCCACCACCTTGCCCTTGTCCATGACGATAATCCTATCAGCTAGCCTGACAGAACCAAGCCTATGGGTAACCATTATGGCAGTATTGCCCTCTGCAATCCTTGCAAACCTTTCATATACGCGTTTTTCCTCTAAGGGGTCTATGGCAGCGGTTGGCTCATCCATTACAATTATACTATGGGGCCTAAAAAAGCCTCTAGCTATAGCAACCCTCTGCCACTGGCCATCTGAGATATCACTTCCCCCTTCATCTAGATATGTTGGTATGAAATATTTATCCTTGCATCTTTATACATTATAGTACAAAATATACCTGATCTCTATCACTTTTGGCTAATTGTCTAAATGAAATATTCATGATAAAATTAGATTGGTTATACGTATAAGTGGCTTTGACACATTTCTATATTTTTTTATAAAAAAATATGATATAGTACAAAAATATGCTATTAGAAAATCACAAGCCTTTATTTATATATAGGAGGTTATTTTTTTGTTTAAAAGGCTGTTTAAAGCAAAAAGGGACTCCTTGAGTGCCCGCGATCAAAATATATGGAAGACTATCATAGCTATAACCCTACCGGCCTTTATTGAGTTAGTTATGTCCACACTATTTGGCATGGTAGATATGGTTATGGTAGGGCAAATAAAGGGAGAGGCAGGCAAGGCAGGTATTGCCGCCATAGGCCTTACAAATCAGCCCTTTTTTCTCTTGTTTGCAGTTTTCGCTGCCGTCAATGTCGGTACTACCACCCTGGTCGCCTGGAATATTGGTGCAGGTAACCAAAAAAAGGCTAGGTCTGTCTCAAGGCAGATCCTGCTTATAAATATTGGACTGGGTCTTATCCTGTCCCTGGCTGGTATCCTTGCAGCTAGATATATCATAGCCTTTATGGGCGGTAACGAGGATACTATGGAGATTGGTACCCGGTATTTCCAGATTATTTCCGCAGGCCTGGTTTTTCAGGCTGTTACAGCTGGAGTTACTGCCTCACTCAGGGGAGCTGGTGAAACAAAGATACCTATGCTATACAATTTAGGGGCCAACTTTTTAAATGTTATAGGAAACTATATACTTATCTACGGAAAGCTAGGCCTCCCAGAGTTAGGAGTACAGGGCGCTGCTATATCAACTACAATTTCTAAAGTCATAGCTTGTACCTTTGCCCTCTATGTACTCTTTTCTAAAAAGGGTATCTCTAGAATGTCCATACCCCTAAAGGGTAACTACCGTCTCGACTTTTCTATAATAAAGCAGGTCTTTAATATAGGTTTTCCAGCTGCAATAGAGCAGGTCATCATCCAAAGCGGGCTTATGATGTTTGCCCGTACAGTATCAGTCCTAGGGACTGCAGAGTTTGCTGCCCACCAGATAGGGCTCAATATAAATGGTTTAACCTTTGCTCCGAGCATGGCCTTTGGAGTAGCTGCCACAACCCTAGTTGGCCAGAGTCTAGGAGCCAACAAGCTAGAAGACGCACAAAGGTACAGCTCCTTGGTCCATCGTTTGGCAATAGGGGTTGCCTGTTTTGTAGGGCTTAACTTTATTATCTTTTCCTATCCAATGGCCCGGATCTACACAAGTGATCTAGAGGTTGCCCGGATGGCAGGCACAGTCCTAAAGATAGTAGCCCTTGCCCAGCTTGGCATGCCTAGTCAGTTGACCTTGTCAGGCGTCCTAAGGGGTGCAGGAGATACTATGTATCCCCTTTATGCCTCAGCCTTTGGTATATGGTTTGTCAGGGTCCTACTTGCCCATGTTTTTGTCCATGTGTTGGGATGGGGCCTAATTGGTGCCTGGGTAGCCCTAGTCCTAGACCAGTACACCAGGGGAGGTATCATCTTCCTAAGATACAGGTCTGGCAAATGGAAGTATATAAAATCCCGTACTGAAGTAGCTAGTTAGCTAGGTCTTTTAAACCATCAGTTAGGTCAACCTGCCATCATGGATATGTATCTGCCTTTTACATGCATTACTAACAAGGGGGTCATGGGTTACAATTATTACTGTCTTGCCCTGATTATTTAGGTCAACCAATAGATCAATAATCTCTAAGGAA
>Ga0209075_1001272_pt1 | contig 23951 bp, 18 predicted proteins | sample Stecom2011_FD_187523 | JGI IMG/M metagenome (GOLD analysis project Ga0209075, IMG submission 187523) | Agricultural soil microbial communities from Utah to study Nitrogen management - Steer compost 2011 (SPAdes) (version 2) | ecosystem: Environmental > Terrestrial > Soil > Agricultural land...
TGTATGTCGTCAAATAAAATTGAACTTTTATGTTTAAAAAATAAGATAGACTTTGTCTAATTTAGGTTAAAAATTTTAAACTGCTTTTTTCTTGCTTCCAAAGTTTTGTTTTTTGTCATTTTACGCTGTTTTAGTTTCCTTTGTGCTTTACCATAATATACCTCAGCCGGCGTTACATTTTCCAGAGATTCATGATAACGTTCATAATTATAATAGCGAACGAACTCTTTAAGTTTTTCTTCAAGCTGTCCAGGACTAAAGTAATTGTCAAGCTTAACAATATTCTTCATTGATCTGTGATATCTTTCGATTTTTCCTTGAGTTTGCGGGTGTAATGGTCTTCCTCTAACATGCTTCATGTTTTTATCATCCAAATAATCCTTTAGTTCATGTGAGATGTAACAAGAACCATTATCGGATAACAGCTTTGGTCTTGTTTTATCAGTGACATTGGATACAAAAAGAGCCTCCTCTAAAGTTTCTTTAACGTCTTCTGCCTTCATGGTAGAGCATAACTTCCAGGTAACTATAAAACGACTGTAATCATCCAGAATTGTTGATAGATAATACCATCCCCATCCATAGATTTTGAAATATGTAAAATCGGTTTGCCACATTTGATTGACTGCCGTTGTTTTATCATAAAAACTATTGGATGCACTCATAACTCTAAAAGAAGGAACTGTAATAAGCCCATTGGCTTTTAAAATACGATAAACACTTGATTCACTAATATAATACTTGTAGTTATCGGTAATATGCCATGCAATTTCTCGGCATGATAAGTCGGATTTTTCTAAAGCGATTTCCACAACCTTATCTCTGTCTGATGAATTGATCTTGTTCCATGTACCGCTGATTTTAGAGGCCTTTCTAGCTAATCCATCGTACCCATCCGCTAGATAAGCATTATACCAATTATAAAATGTTGTTTTATTGATTTTTAGCTCTTTAAGCGTTCTGTTCACGCCAATTTCAGACTTCTCGATTAGCCGAATGATTTCGTATTTTTCACTTTGACTGTAATGCATATACTTCTTGGTTTTTATTCGTCTCCACTTAAGTTTTTTTTCAATACCCTAACTTCTAAAGAAAGTTCTGCCACCAATTCTTTCAAGTCCGTATTTTCTCCTTTAAGATTCTGAACCTCTGATGTATTTGCTTCACGCATAGTATCCCCAGACAAACGCCTTTTGCCTGCTTCCATAAAGTCTTTACTCCATTTGTAGTAATTTCCTTGACTTATCCCTTCTTTTCGACACAATTCGGCTATGCTGACCTCACCGCGCATTCCTTCAATAATAATTCTGATTTTTTCTTCTGAACTGTAAGCTTTTCTTGTCTTACGTTTTAAGTCGCTGATTAACGAACTTGCACTTTGCTTTTTTGCCATTTTTGGATTATTTAAAGGTTAATAAATATATTAAACCTCTATCTTAATTCATAACCTAAAATAGTTCACTTTTTGCTGACGTTAAACACGTTACCGATATTGGGTTTTATAGCAAAATATGAGTTTACAGAGATTTGAGTAAAAGATTAAGAAGCAATTTTAAGCGTAGCTTGTTTTGTTTTTATGAGTATTGAATTTTAAGTTCAATGTCAAAATTTGAGTTTATCAAAATTTGCATTTTAACCAACTATAAGCTTTAAAGTCGCAAGCTTCTCTTTAGAGTTTATTTTAATTAAATAGAGGCCTTTACTGTAGGATTGCACATTTAAAGGTATTCTATCAATATTAGAATAAGTTTTTGTTTCAATTAACTTCCCTATGGCATCAAAAATTTGTAAATTAATAGTTTGGTGTATTCCACCTAATTGTATTGTAGAGTTCCCATGGCTTGGGTTAGGATACATAGTTATTTCAGAGCCAAGAGCTATTTCTTCAATACTTAACAAGGCATTATTAAAGATGCGAACATGTCCTGAATTCACTCCATTAACTCCATCATTCAACCAAGCTCCAATGGCAACCGTACTGCCACTATTGTTTAAACTAACAGAAAATCCAAATTGATCCAATTCTGCTTCAGCATCTATATCATTATCTATTTGTACCCAATCTCCAGATTCATATTTATATACCCTAACATGTCCAGCGTTTAAACTAGTTCCATCATTATCCAATGCTCCAATAGCAACAATATCTCCGGCACTATTAATACTTACCGAATTTCCTGAAAAATCCTCTTCAGCTTCTCCATCTATATCGCTCCCAATCTGTGTCCAAACTCTAGAAAAATTCTGATAAACACGAACATGTCCAGCATTGTTTCCATTGGGATTATCATTATAACCTGCTCCAATAGCCACAATATTCCCTTCATCATTTAAACTGACTGATGTCCCAGATTCATCTCCAAATCCTTCTCCCTCAATTTCAGTTCCTATTTGTTGCCATGCATTAGATACATACTCATAAACTTTAACATGGCCTAGATCATATCCTGCTGCACCGTCATTACTTATTGCTCCAACCGCTACAATGTTTCCATCTCCATTTAAGCTAACTGAACTCCCAGATTTATCACCAATGGCTTCTCCATCAATATCTGACCCTAACTGTACCCATGAACCATTATTGTTTTGATATACTCTTACATGTCCCCTATGTAAATTATTATATACTGCTCCTATGGCTACAATGGTTCCATCATTATTCAAGCATACGGATTTCCCAGATTGGTCATCTTGGTTTTCACCAATTATGTCCTCTCCAATTTGAACCCAATCTCCGGACTCATATTCAAAAACACGTACATGACCAATAGAAGGACTGTCTTCATGTCTAAAAAATGTTGCTCCAATAGCAACAATATCACCAGTATTATTTAAGCAAATTGCTCCTCCCGATTGATTTCCAGTAGTCACTCCATTAATATCATTTCCAATTTGAGACCACATTCCACCAATATTCTCATATACACGTACATGACCTGCAGAATTGGTGTTTCTTAAAGCCCCAATTGCCACAATATTTCCAAGACCATTTATACTTGTAGACCAACCAGATATGTCATTAGGTGCTTCTCCATCTAAATCTTGCCCAACTTGAGTCCATTGGCCATAAGTAAACAAAGGGAATAATGTAAGAAGGATAATTTTTTTCATATTTAAATTTGTTTTAATAAAAAATAAATTAGTGTATTTTAAAATACAACTAAAATATACTTAGATTTAAAAGGATACTATTTTTAATTAATAGGGAAGAAATATACAAAATAATATAATTTTAAGAGGTAGTTGTAAAAACGAAAATCGTCAAATACTATATTTGTATGCCTATACCTTACTTTAAGTAGGGCTTATAATAATAAAATCAATTTTCAAGCTTATATTGTCAGTCATTCCAATATTAAATGAAAACTCATTTATTGATAGATATATTCCTTTTTGTTTTAATGATTTTAATTTTTACTGCTCTAGGACTTTTATAACTAAAAGTTTATAAAATCGAAGCTGTCTTAAAAAAATCATGACTTAATTCAACTTCATAAAAGACGTTTCATCACAGTAGTTTCTCAACTGGTATTGGTTAATAATATGTCCGTCAAACCCAATATAAGAAAGTACTAACTTATGAATTAGTGTAATTTGTTTTTGCATAATGTCTATCATGGCATCACCTTCAATATTTTCAATATCACCATGTAAAAAGAGGTTCCTTTTATTCAGGATATGAATATCTTCTTCACTTATAGAAGCAACATGTTCAAAAACAACTTTTAGCTTTTGGGTATGTCCCAAACTGGTATAATTTTTAGGTAATGCTTTATGATAAATAGAGTAAAAGAACTTTCTTAAAACCTCTAAGACAACATATAAACAATTGTTTTAACCAATAGTGATGCTACATTGCCGTTAGCTTCACAAAACAGAACCATAGCATACTGAATCTCACCGTTATTCATTATCAATTCAGTGAGTTTAGATAACTAAACAGGATCAAATGGTTTCAGAACCTTGTTATTATATAAGTCATCAGCTAATGCCTCGCTTATTAAATGCTTATATCCATAAGGGTTGGTGGTTAAAGCACAATAAATAGAGGAGAAACTATTTCTTAACTGACAATATTGGAATAATCCTCCTTCAGTGTTTTCGTTTTCATAGAAATTATAAACTTCCGTTTGAATAAATTTCCCAGTTATAAAACCTATAGCTAACATTGTATTGTAGCATATTTCTAAATGCACATCACATAGCATCGGCTCTTTCGATTCTATAATCAAATAACGATTCGTGTAAGATAAAGTTATAGGATGCTTATTTACATTTAGCTCAATATATCGACTCCGTTCAAAAGTTGTATGAAGAAAATTGCTGCTTTCTAATTTATAGTAACTCCTGAATATATACATAGCATTTTTATCAAATGCCATATCCGTCATCTCATAAATTTGTTCTTTAGAAACTAATACAGATTTCTTGTCTATGGCATCTGTATTTACGGAGTTTGTGGTAATTGAAATTAATAACTTTAAACGAATGTTGTCAGTAAAGAATGATATCGTAAATGTCTCTATATCAATATCAAATCGACCATCGATTTCTATAAAATAATCAGTATTACTTTTAGTAATAATAGCATTATAAGTGCTACCATCGTACTCAATATAGCCAACTAATTCATCATTAAATGATTCTATTAGTTCTATGTCATTTTCTCTTTTAAAATGGATTTGATTTGTCATATCTCAAATCTGCAAAAAATTATTTTAATTTTTTACGGCTTTCCCATAAAAATTTCAAGCTTAAACCTTACTAAAAGCAAGGTTGGATTTTTATGTAAAGAGATTTGTATGACTACTTTGTCAAACAATAATATTTCAACATTGAATACACTTTCTTATCCATTAAAATCATAGAATATGACCAGACTATCTTTATGCTTTTTCAGTTTATTATGTTTGAGTTTTATTTCTTATAATTGTTTTTCGTAAAGTTGAAATCCAAATTTAGGTATCGAATTACCTAGTTTCGTTCCTGTTTCCCAACAGCATACCAATTTACAGAATTTGGAAATGTAAATGTTAACGAGTCATCAGGATCAATAAGCCCTTCTATACCAATATATACCTATACAACGAATAATTTAACTTTGCCAATAAGTCTAGGTTATAGTGGTAATTGAGAAAGAGTTGATCAAATATTTTCTTGGACAGAAATAAACTCAAATTTAAATACAGGAGAGTGCTCTTATATCAAAAACCGTTAAAGTACATAATGATTTTAATGAACATGGAAGACTTGATTATATTACCGACGGTGAAGGAAATATTATTGAAAAAAAAAAGTATAATTTTGCTAATTAAAATTAAACTAGTATAATTGTTATGGGGAGGTTTCTTAATAAAACCTCCCTTTGTTATTTAAAATCTATGTATTTAAAATCTATTTTAATATTATTTTTATTTAGTTTATCTTTCTCTTTAATTGCACAGAAAGAAGCCAATATTTGGTATTTTGGAGAATTTGCAGGAATTGATTTTAATAGTGGAGCTCCAGTTGTTTTGAATGATGGGCAATTAGATACGAATGAGGGTTGTGCGACGATTTCCGATCACGATGGTAATCTATTATTTTACACGGATGGGATTAACGTGTTTAATAAAAATCATACCCTAATGCCCAATACTGGATTAATTGGACATAGCTCAAGCACACATTCAGGAATTATAGTTCCTTATCCTGGAAATCAGGATAAATATTTTATTTTTACTGTTGATGCTTATTCTACCATTACTGGTGGTGGTCCCTTGGCTTATTCTGAAGTTGATATGAATTTAGATGGAGGGTTAGGAGATATTACCGCTAATAAAAATATCATTCTTCAAAATAGTGTCAATGAAAAAGTTACGGCAATTGAAAAATCTACAGAAGATGGATATTGGGTTGTAAGTCATATATTCAATAGTGATGAATTTGTTGTTTATGAAGTCACTGCTACAGGTGTAAACCCTGTTGCTTTAACGACCTCTGTAGGTTCTCAAACCGGTTATTTTAATGTCTCTGGTCAAATCAAAATTTCACCTGATAATTCAAAACTAGCTGTAGCTAGAGGAGGTGAGGTACAGTTATTCGACTTTAATAATACTTCTGGCGCAATTACCAACCCACAAACAATTAATAATGGAACATATGGTTCCTATGGAATAGAGTTTTCGGCAGGTGGTGATTTGTTATATGTTGCTTATTATGGAGGAGTTAGTCAATACAACTTACAGGCAGGAACATTAGCTGATATTATAGCTTCAGAAGTTGTTTTAATATCTGTTCCTAGTAGAGGTTTTGCTTCAATGCAAATTGCTCCAGATGGTAGAATATATGTAGCCAGGCAAAACTTGCAATATATTGATTTTATTGAGAGTCCTAATGTAATCGGTTTAGGCTGTAATTATAATTATGAAGGTCTTTTTTTGAATGGAGGAGAATCCAATTTGGGTCTTCCAACTTTTATTCAATCTTTTTTTTCTGCTAATATATTATTTGATAATAATTGTTTAGGTGAAGCTACTACATTTTCCGTAAGTGCTAATCAAAATATAGATACTATATTATGGGACTTTGGCGATGGAAATACTTCTATATTAGAAAACCCAATACATTCTTATACCACTTCGGGAACTTTTAATGTTATCGTAATTGTTACATCTGGAGGAAACAGCACTACTAAAACAAGACAAATCACAATTTTTGATTCCCCAATTATTAATTCCCCAATAACTTTATCTCAATGCGACGATAATCTTGATGGCTATAGTGCTTTTAATCTAAATGAAGCTATAAATGAAATTACTACAAATGCAGTAAATGAAACCATTTCATTTTATGAGTCACAATTAGATGCTGAAAATAATAATAATCCAATATCAAATACTTTAGCTTATGTAAATCAAAATGTAAGTACAGATATTGTTTGGGCAAGAGTCGAAAATAATAATGGCTGTTTTAAAACTGCCCAAGTAAATCTGGTTGTCTCCACAACACAAATCCCACTAACTTTCACAAGAGATTTTTATACCTGTGATGATATTGTGGATGGAGATACAACAAACGGTATTTCATCTTTTAATTTTAGTTCTGTTACAACTGAAATTGAAGCTCTATATCCTGTAGGGCAACAATTAATAATTACTTATTATAGAAATTTGTCAGATGCATTAGCCGAAACAAATACAATTACAAATATTGCAGACTATAGAAATGTTGGTTATCCAAATATACAAGACATCTATATTCGTGTAGATAGTCTTTTGGATAATGATTGTTTAGGTTTGGGACAACATATAACCTTGCATGTAGAGACAGTTCCTGTTGCTAATCCAGTCGCTATTTCTGAAGCATGTGATGATGATGGAGACGGAATATATGCGTTTGATACATCAAATATAGAATCTACATTACTAAATGGACAAAACAATGTGATTGTTGCATATACTGATGAAAATGGCACACCATTGCCAAGTCCATTGCCAAACCCTTTTACTACGGTAACTCAAACTATTACTGCTCGAGTAACTTATACAATATCTCAAGATCCAAATGGTCCATGTTTTGATGAAACTACTATTGATTTTAACGTAGATGCAGTTGCCATTGCTTATCCTGTTCCAGATGTCAGGGTATGCGATGATAATAATGATGGGCTTTATGCATTTGATACTTCTACGTTTGAAGCCACCATACTTAATGGACAAACAGGAATGCAAGTTACTTATACAGATGAAGATGGGAGTGCATTAGCTAGTCCACTTCCAAATCCGTTTATTAGTGCTTCACAAACCATCACAGTTCGTGTTGAAAACACATTAAGTGCTACTTGTTTTGATGAAACAACAGTTAACTTAATAGTTTATCAACAGCCAATAGTACATACAATACAAGATGATTTTGTTTGTGATGTTGATGCAGATGGAAGTCATGATTTTGTTTTAACGGACTATAATCCTCAAGTTTTAAATGGACAATCAAATACTGTTTTTGAAGTGGTCTATTTTGACAACCTTACAAATGCTGAAAATAATGTTAGCCCACTACCAAGTAATTACGTTAGTAATTCAACATCAGAAACTATTTATGCAAGAATACATAATAGAAATAATTCAGATTGTTATGCAATAACATCTTTTCAAATAGGTGTATCATACATGCCTATAGCATATCAACCAGAGGACATGAATGTTTGTGATGATGGAAATAATGATGGCGTAGCTGAATTCGATTTAAGCAACCAAAATGATGCGATATTAAATGGTCAATCTGAAATTGAAAATATAATTTCTTTTTATCTATCTCAAGAAGATGCTGATGATAATACAAATGGGTTATCAACAACTTTCACAAATTCAGAAACACCACAAACCATTTATGTAAGGCTTGAAAATAGCAATAACATCCAATGTTACGCTACCACTTCATTTAACATTATGGTCGTTGAGAAACCTGTACTTTTAATGGATGAGCAATGGCCTATTTGTGAAGGAGGAACAGTTGAAATAACTGCAGATGCTGGTTACGATGAATACCTATGGTCCACAGGAGAAACTACACAATCTATTATTGTAGACGCAACAGGAACTTATGAAGTAATTGCTAGGTATATATATGGCAATTTAAGTTGCGAAGATTCAATGACAATTACTGTAGTCCAGTCAGATATAGCAATTATTACTAATATTGACACCATAGACTGGTCACAAGACAATAATGAAATAATTGTGACTATTTCTGGTAATGGAGATTATGAATACTCCATAGATGGCGTTTATTATCAAAACTCAAGTCATTTCACCAATTTAAATGCTGGTGAATATGTTGTTTATGTTAGAGATAAAAATGGTTGTGGTATAACAGTGCAAGAAGTATATTTAATGTATTACCCAAAATTTTTTACACCAAATAAAGATGGCTACAATGACAATTGGCAACTTTATGGCTCAAAAAACGAACCAAAAAATATAATTTATATCTATGATAGATTTGGAAAACTCTTAAAACAATTAAATCCAACGGATAGAGGTTGGGATGGCACTTTTAATGGAAGTAAGCTACCAACTAGTGATTATTGGTTTGTACTAAAACGTCAAAATGGAAAACAGTATAGAGGTCATTTTACGCTTAAGAATTAATGAAAGCAAATAACTAAAATATTTTAAAATGGTTGTATTGCATCTAAACCACTACCAGTAGTCTTCATTTCTTAGTTATACCTGCCAATTGTTTTTCTAACTCTCGCATTCTCTTCAACTTCAGACTAAAAAAAGTTATTCAAAAGCCTTTCCATAATTTTCTTACAACAAGTGTTTTCAACTACAAAAGCACATTATTTTTTTATAAAAATAGAAATAATGAAAAAAGTAAGGCTTTCCTATAAAAATTTTAAGCCAAGACCTTACTTAAAGCAAGGCAAGTTTTTTATCTAAAGGGAATATCCTATTTATATTAGATGATATTAAATCTTTATAAAAAGATTAATAATAATGTGTTAAGTTTTATTCACATCTCAATGCTTTGTCATGAATGGAATATAATTAAGCTATAAAAAATATAACCATAAATTTACTTTTATATGACAAAATCTCTGCTATTAATGTTTATAATTGGTTTTTTTACTTTTAATCTATCTTTTAGTCAAGAAACAACAACCACTACAATAGATCCAAATACGCTTATTTATGATTTTGATCCTATAGAGGTTATTAATGATTCAATTTTTGATATAGATTCCTATGCAGATCCCGAATTAATGTTTGATGTTATATTAGATGAAGATGAGCGTGGATATGAATATAGGCCTAATTCTAATAATGGAGTACCTTGGTCAAATGATGAGCCACCATCTAACATGACTGACAAGTATGTAAGCAGACCCACTCCTGGAACTATGGCTAATAGATTAGGTACAAATGAGGATTTACATAATGGAAAAACAAATATTACTATTCCTTTTTTTGATTTTGAATATTTTGATTATAAAATACCAGTAAGTATAAATAACAGATACCCACAAAACTTAAAAAGTCCATATGGTGAACCAACATTTTATCTCCATTCAAATGTTGGTGGAGATTGGACACTATCTGTTGATGAATATAAAGTATCAAGACAAATTAATGGAAATATAGATGAACACCCAACAAAAGGATATTTTTCTTCTTTTAGCCAAAGTAAGATTCATAATCCAACATCTATTACTGATAATGATATTCATACAGGTCTAAAAGGTGATTGGGATCCAGCTTTAGATATTTTTCATTATTCTACACCTACTGTTTCGGGATCATTTATGTTAAATTTAACACCCGGATTTGAATACCAATACAATATACTTTCTGGTGATAAGGTTCACATAGAATTTGAAATAGTTAATGATAAATTGTATGAATTCACGATAACTGACAATAATGGGATTAAATATGTTTTTGGCGGAGATATATGGACTATTGAAATTTTTCAAAGTAAAACAGACGTTTTTTCATATGGAAGATATAGGGATTTAGGGTCTCAAGAATATCCAGTTTATACAATAATTGAAACGGTAAATGGAGTAGTGCAATCTGCTTTAGCAAATTCCTTTCCAAATAATGCTAATTTTTTTACAAAAAAAACATTTTATAGTCCTATAGATACTTCAAATTTGCCTACTGCAGATGCTATTCTTGCTGGAATCAACAACAATAATGGTAATATAAGCACAGTGTCAAATTTGTTAAAAGTTGTTGGTTATGAAGGTAATAGAACATATTATGCTATATTAGATTTTAATGCTGATAATACGACTTATTCATTACCAGGAGCTCAAACAATAGATGACCCAGAATTAAGAAGATATAAAGAAAATATTGGATGGTATCTTAAAGAAATTATTCTAGTAAATGATAAAAAAATAAACTTTACATATTCTAATGTTTGGGAAGCTTATCGAACCTTTGCAAGTAGTAAAACCAAGATTGACATACTTACTTCAGGAGATGATTTCATATATAATTATACTCTAAATGGTAATGTCCTTGCTCAGCTATTTGGTTTAAAATTGTATGCTTGTTTTCCAGACCAACTTAGTTACCTAAAATTTCCAATAAATGAAACGCATACACAAACAACAAACTTTGTAAGAAAACCTCGTTTACGTAAAATCGAAGATGAAGATGGGTTTACTAGATTAACAATATCCACAGGTATAAATAACCCAAAACCATTTGTTTCATTGCCTGGTATATATCCTAATGCTCCTACAGAAACAATTAATTTGTATACCCCATCTTTGTTATTTAGTATTGAACTCTCTAAGTTTAATGGAAGTGAAGTTAATAATGTAACTTTCAATAATCATAGTGAGTTTAGCATTTTTCAACATAATGGAACAGATTATCGGAGACCATGGAAGGATAAATCTTTTCTTAATGAGTTAATCATAAATGGTACAGAAAAATATACTTTTGAATATGCAGGTTCTAATTTAAAGAAAATACATTATCCAACTGGAGGGACTAAAGAATTTTTCAAACAATCTATTTCTAGTAATTCAGATAGATGTTGGTATAATCTAAAATTAAATGGTGATGTTCCAGGATATGTTTATGGCTTTAATGATGCAATAGTTGATCGTATTATTACGAGTTCTGAATCAAATACCTCCATTGAGGAATTTAGTTATAATTCTTCAAAATATATAAGAGGAAAATATTCTACAAGAAAGACTTATAGACCAGATATTACATCTTGCACATCTGGAGCAAACTTTTACTCTACTTCACCAATTTATAATAGTAACACTAAAAATGGAATTTCTTATTTAGAAGTAGAAAAGTATTTAAACGGTGTGTTACAGTATAAATCAGAATTTAACGATTCAGAACTTGGATTTAGTGGGACATTAAGATCAACTAATGGATCTATACCAGATTATTTTGTGGATATTGGAAGGCCTTCTATATATTTAGAAGAAAAGAAAGGGCTTCTAAATAAAAACACTATTTATAAAACAAATCAAAATGGGGAATTAAAAATATTAAAAGAATCTACTTATTCAAGAACCTTTAATCAGCCTCTAATGGGCTACTACTCTTATTATTTAACTAAAATTGAAGCTGGGCCTTGGCAGAATACAAATGGCGCAATTAGGAGAGCATATTCATTTTATCCAATAGCGTATGAAAATGACATTTCCGAAGAAAAAATAACAGTTAAGGAATATTTAAATGAAGATGATTTTTTAAGTACTGAAAACACAACTTATTTCAAAAGAATAAGAATACCTCAACTTGGGTTAAATAGCTTACGTACATATAAAATCGAGTTTAATACTAATTCTGGAGATATTTTTCAAACCTATTATTATAGCCCTATTGAAATATTAGGATTATCATCGACGTTAAATGCAACTGTACCTAACCTTGTTTTTAATAATTTGTTGTCTAATAATAGAGCACCAGAATTAGAGACTGTCTTATACAAAAATGGAAAATTATTAAATGCAAAATCTAGTAAATTAAAATTTACTCCAAACAATTCATCTGGATATACTTTTCCAGTGATTGATGTAAATAAAACGCTTGAATTTGAAGATACTAATTTAAATTCAGATGATTATTCAATACAGAGTATTAACTATTCTAATTCGGATAATATCATATTTGACGAAAAATTAAAAGATGATATTCAATTTGACAGATATGATAAATTAGGTAGGTTATTGGAATATCATTCAACAGAAAATAATGTTTATACTAGTATTATTTGGGGTTATAATAATCAACTTCCAGTAGCTGTTATAACTAATGCCAGAAATAGTGAAATACATATTGCTCATAGTATTAATATTCAAAACAATTCGAGTCAACCATACTTATTACCAAATTTAATTTCAAGTCTAAATTTTTTAAGATACTCATTGCCAAATGCACAAATAAAAACATATGTTTATGAAGGCAGTAAACCTTCAATTATTACTGATGAAAGGGGTAAGAGTATATATTATGAATATGGCCAAGACAGTAAACTTCATTTAATAAAAGATGATGATGGAAATATTTTAAAAAAATACATCTACAACTATAAAAACTAATATTAGATATGAAAAACACAGCTTTAATTTTAATGTTAGTTTTACAAACAGCACTTGGTTTTTCTCAAGTAATACCATGCATGAATGGAGAAACTTTATGGTATCCAGATAATGATGGAGATGGCTATGGCCATCCAACACATTCAATATGTGCAGTTAATCAACCAGATGGATATGTAGATAACCCAGATGATTGTAATGATAATGATCCTGAAATCACTTCTACAGGATATGTGCAATACCGAGATCAAGATAATGATGGTTTAGGTGATCCGAATTCTACTATTTCTTTTTGCCATAATCTTCAGGGTTATGTTTCAAACAGTGACGACCAATGTCCAGATGTATTTGGCACAAATCATGGATGTCCTGATACAACTTTAAGTGAGAACTATGTGTTTTCAACAACATATCTTATTCCTACAGATAATGGCGTAGTCAATGATGATGATAAAATAGAATCTATTACCTATTTTGATGGCTTGGCAAAACCGAAACAAAGTATAACAAAACAAGCAGGAGGCGACAAGGAGGATATCATAACCCCTTTTGTATTTGATGATTATGGTAGACAAGTATTCGAATATTTACCATACTCGAGACAAGGAGATTTCCCCAAGTTAAATTTAGAAGATCCAACAACTATTTTAAGTCAAATAGAATTGCAATATCAATTGAAGTTTCCTGAAGATTTGAATACTACTATAAACCCTTATAGTGAGAAAGTATTTGAAGACTCTCCACTTAATAGGGTTGTCGAACAGGCTGCTCCAGGTAGTGTTTGGGCAGTTGGTAGTGGCCATACTATAAAGCTTGAATATAAAACAAATACTTTTGAACCAACAAATCCTACAAATCCATTAAATGATAATGTAAAACTCTTTTCAGTATCACATCCAGAACATAATATTGAAAAAACAGAATTGTTTTTTGATGGATATTATCAAGCCAATCAATTGTATAAAACCGTTACAAAAGATGAAAACTGGTCTCCATTTCAAGGTGATTTAAAACGATTCACAACTGAAGAATATAAGGATAAGCTTGGACGGATAATTTTAAAAAGAAGTTATGCTGCTTATCCAAATTATTTAGCATCTTTTACAGAGCCTCATGACACTTATTACGTATATGATGATTTTGGAAATTTAACCTATGTGATTCCTCCAAAAGCATCTGATGAAATTGCTATAGAAGGCAGCTTAGGTTTTAGAATAGCCTCTCAAACCAATTATTCATGGGTTGACTTGGTTAATGTAGATAAAGAATTTGCAGATAATTACAACAAAAAACTTTCGGATTATAATAATGATGCTATTCTAAATGCTGATATAGAAAATGAGTATAACGGTCAAGGAGGTTTTACTATTACCACTCAGCAAAATAGCGATTTAGTTACATTAAGTATTTCTTTTTCTGCTAATAATTCCTTCGAATTAAAAAAAGGAGAATTAATTTCTTTAAAAGAGTACGGTAAATTTAAAGACACCGAATTAGGGAATATAAAGGGAGATAGCTATAACTTTGTGTTTTTAATTAAAAACAATGCCATCGTCATTGAAGGAGGAGGTGAATTATCAGCTATCAACCAAACATTTAGTAGTAGCACAAAATTAAATTATTCAGACAATTATCCATGGACAGATATTATGGATATAGATTCTAAAGATGCCTCTAATTATGTAACACAATTAAAAAACTATCCCAATTCCGAATGGTTAACCGTTACCATTGCTAATCCATACAATGGTCATGGAGGATTAAATATATCCATTGATCAAAACGATGTCATTACCCTAAACCTTAATACAAGTTTTTCAATACCATTAAACTTAAAAAAGGGGCTATCTATCCCTTTAAATAGTAAAAGAACATTAGCAGATAGATTTCTAGGAGAGCTGTCTGGAACAGGATATAACTATCGATTTTCAATTAAAGAGAATGCCTTATATATTATAGGAGAAGGATTAGTAACCTCATTAAGTGGGTTTTTTACCTCGCCACCACCTACCACAAGTCCAGAAGAAATAGCAGGCTTGTGTTATATCTATCATTACGATTATAGAAACCGTTTAATAGAAAAGAAAATACCAGGAAAAGGTTGGGAATACCTAGTGTATGATAAATTAAACAGACCAATTCTAACCCAAGATGCCAATCTACGTATTAACAATAAATGGTTATTTACAAAGTACGATAAATTTGAGAGAGTGGTTTATACGGGTACTTTTAATTTTACACCTGCTTCAGCATCTGAGGACAATTCAGGACGTTTGGAACTACAAGAGATAGTTGATGATTCAACAAGACCAAATATAGTATGGTATGAAGAAAGAACCACATCTGAAAATACAATCAATGAAACCCCTACTTTTTATACTCATAATAGTTATCCTCAAGATAATTTAGACTTACTTACTATAAGTTATTATGATGATTATGGGGGTATTAATGTCCCAGAAATTCAATTAGACGAAAATTCAAATATCTATGATGAAGTAACTACCTCTAATGTAAAAACCTTACCAACTTACAGTCAAGTGAGAGTCTTAGGCACAGACCAATGGATAACTAGCGCTACTTATTATGATGAAGATGCGAATCCCATTTATTCAGCAAGTAAAAACGAATATTTAGAAACGATAGACATAGTAAAGTCAGATTTAGATTTTACGGGAAAGGTATTACAATCTGAAAGTAGGCATATAAAAGGTGCAAACCCTCCTATAATTATAAACAATGTTTATACTTACGACCATTCTGGCAGATTACTTACGCAAGTTCAGACAATTTCTGGAAATGCTTCAGAATTAATTGTAAACAATCATTATGATGAATTAGGACAATTAGTATCTAAAGGAGTTGGAGGTTTAATCGGGTCTCCCTTACAATCTGTAGATTATAATTATAATATAAGAGGGTGGTTAAAATCTATAAATAATGGGGTAACAAATTTAGGAGATCTTTTCGGATTTCAATTAAATTATAATACAGGTGTTAACCCACTATTTAATGGCAATATAAGCGAAACTCTATGGCAAACTGCTAATGACCATAATCCTCGAAGTTATGATTATGTATATGATGGTTTGAATAGAATCAAATCTGCAAATTATATTGGGGAATATAATTTAGAAGGAACAACAGACCAAGAAGAAAACTATAGTTTAGACCTTGTTAATTATGACAAGAATGGAAATATTATAGCCTTAAAACGAAGAGGGTTAATAGCTGCCGAAAATAGGATCGATTTAATAGACGAATTAGTTTACGATTATGAACCTTCTAGTAATAAGCTTATAAGAGTATCAGACAATGCTTCTATTGATGGTTTTAATGAAGGAGGAGACACAGTTCTAGGAACGCTTTTTGATTATAATTATGATATAAATGGAAACTTAATTAAGGATAACAATAAACATATTGCAGACATTACTTACAATCATTTAAACTTACCAACCATAATATCATTTTATTTTCCTGAAGGCTTAAACAATGATGGGCTTATAACAAATGGTGGTATTGAATATAAGTATGATGCTCTTGGTGCCAAATTATCAAAAACCGTAAGTTCATCTGGTCCAACAATCCATACATCACCAACAACAACTTATTATGCAGGTAATTATATTTATGAAAAATCTCTGTCTGGAGAAGCACTAAAATTCTTTAACCATTCAGAAGGATATGTAGAACCGAACACTTTAGGAACTTTTGATTATATTTACCAATATAAAGACCATTTAGGGAATATTAGATTGTCTTATAAAGATGTGGATAATGATGGCTCAGTAGATGCTACCGATATAATAGAAGAAAACAACTACTATCCTTTTGGACTTGAACACAAAGGGTACAATAATGTAACGCTACAAGAATATAACTATAAGCAATATCAAGGGCAAGAGTTCACAGAGGATTTAGGATTGAATACACACGAGTGGAAATATCGTGTAAGTGACCCAGCAATTGGTAGGTTCTGGCAAGTTGACCCATTAGCAGAAGGTTATGTTTACAACGGTGTTTACAACTTTGCTGAAAATAGAGTAATAGATGGAAATGAACTTGAAGGGTTGGAATGGCAATCTGTAAATGATGATTTTGAAAATGTAACAAATGGTTCAGACAACCATACAGGTTATACTTGGGTTGGATTTAATCAAGATGGTTCTGCACCAGAAGGAACCGTAGCTGATGGAATTATTTGGAATAGTGATGAAACAGGAGGAACCTATTTTGGTGTTAACAACAGAACAAATGGTCCAAAAGTTGGCTATTCGGAAATCACACATCAAGGAACTCTTGATAAGATAGCAACTTTAGATGAAGGTTTACAAAAACCAGCAAAAGAATTAGTACTTCGGTCTAAATTTGAACTGAACACAGAAATAATAGTTACACAAGGACTACGGACTAATGAGCAACAAAATAATCTTTACGCACAAGGAAGAACTCAAGCACAGTTAAACGGAGTTGGATTAAATGGTGTAACAGCACAACCAAATGCATCAAGAGTAACTAATGCTCGTGGAGGACAAAGTTTGCATAATTACGGTAGTGCTTTTGATATTGTTCCATTGAGAAATGGTACACCTAATTGGGAATCTAATCAATGGAATAATTTAGGGGCTCTTGGTGTTCGATTAGGATTGTTTTGGGGTGGTAATTGGACGTCTTTTCAAGATAGGCCACATTTTGATAATGGTCAAACAGTACAAGAATTACAACAAGGAAATTAATCGTTATGAAATATACTATTATAATTATTGGGTTGCTTCTTTTTTCTTGCAATCATAGAGATAAACAGAATACTGCACAGAAAAAAGAGAACCAACTAAAGGAGTTAATTGTAAACAGGAATCAGGATTCTTTAAAAATAAAAGTATGTAATTTTTTTAATGAATCATCTGAAGGAGGAGAGATTAGAGGATATTATGATAAAGATTATTTAAGTCGAATTGAAGTAGAATTGTATAGTGAATTAGGCAAAGAATCGAAGGAGTTTACAAATAACAAAGAATCAAATTCTTTTGAATTTAAACAAAGGTATTTTTATTATGATAAGCCTTTTTATGAAAAAGACTTTAAAGTTATTGATTCTGTTATAATCACAGGAACTTATAATGATGAAATATTACACAAAAAAATTATTGGAAAAAGGATGAAAGAAGAAGATTTAAATAAAATACTGTCAGATATAAATATAAGTAAAAACAGATATACCCTATTTTTAAAGGAATGTCCGAATGAATGACAACTAAATTAATAGTAAAAGTCACCTTTAATGAGGTGGTTTTTTTTATGTTTTTTAAGAAGCAATAAGGTTGGTAAGATTGTCGAGCACTCACTACTATAAACCACAACACAGCAATCACTAGATTAACCTACTAAAAAACGGTATTCAATATGAGTTCCTTTATCCCAAGTTGTTTTGTATTCATCATTTTCATCGAGTATATTGAATTCGTAATGTGTCATAATTTTTTATAGAAAGTTGAAAATGAGTTGAAGATTAAAACCAAAACATAGAAATAATCTACCAAGAACTTGTTTCTATTCTTTCTTTTAGGCTTTTCCTCTTGTCATTCTAAATATTCTGAACTATATAAAAATGTCCCTTATTTTAGTGGCATAGAATTTAAGTACATGAGTATGGCTCCACTAATATCGAAAATTAGGACAATTGTATTGATTGTTAATGATGTGTCCATATATTTTAAATTTTACTAAAGATATTTGAGAAATTGGAAACCTTATTTTTAATTTATAAAACAAATTTCCTTTCTACCTTTTTTAAACAACATATTAGTAAGCCCAGACCTTACTTTAAGTAAGGCATAATTTTAATATAATAATTTTTTCAAGCTTATATTGTGGATTATTTCCCATATCAAATGAAGACTTATTTTTCGATGCATAAATGCCTTTTTGTTTTAATGGCTTTGTCTTTTACAGCCTGTAAAACCATTTCTGTTCAAGACAATCAATATCAAACTGCAAAAGAGCAAATAGTTTTAGGCAGTATTGGTCAAGACGCTAATTATTTGTTAGAACAGAGTTATACTAACTCAGCTATTCCTAATTACACAATTCCAATTAAAGTGCAAGCTACAGCAGTACCTTTTAATAAATCTTCTTATAAAAGCTTTCAAAAGGCACATACGTTTCAAACGGATAAGGTCCAAGTTAAATATGTAGACTCCTTAGAGTTAAAACCGAGTTTTTTAAATCTTGAAATCGTAGATCAAGTAGGTTTAATCAATTTATTAAACGGTAAAGAAAATGTAGATGTTAAACAGTATTTAATAAATCAAAACAAGTCTCATATTGTTACCCAAGTTTCTATTGCTTTTACAGAAAACACCTTACAAGACATTCAGGAAGCCCAGGAGGTTTTTATTGAGCTTACGGGAAAGAAATCGATAGCCTTACATCTTTATAAAAAGAAAGAGCTTATTAAAGTTATTGGGTTCTTCGAAGGTGTTGTCTTTGCCTACAAAACGGCTAGTTGCTGTTGGAAAGAAAACAGCAAATACCAATTAGAAATTGTCGATTTAGTTGATGGTAATGACAATTGTCCTAATAAAAGCTACTTAACCGCCCAAAAGGCAAAAAAAGAAATTAATTATTATAAGTTTTAAGAATGAGAAAATCAATTTTTGTTTGCTGTTTACTTGTTTTATGTATGTCCTGTAGCGATGTAGTTTTAGTTGAGGATATTTCTGGAGAAAACATCCGTGTTCTAGCTCCAACAGATGGCGCATTATTAAATGAAAATATTGTGACTTTTACATGGGAACAAGTAGAAGACGCTGAGAGGTATGCCATACAAATAGCCAAACCAAATTTTGCCGAAGCCCTGCAAATTGTAACTGATTCTACAATTACAGGCTTAAATTTTACGAAGGTATTAGAATTAGGGGAATACCAATGGAGAGTAAGAGGTGAAAACTCAGAATACCATACAGCATATTCAATACAAAGTTTTACCATTGAATAAAAAGTCTAAAACATACCTGCTCATTATTGCTGTTCTATGTGTTTGGGGAACCATTGCATATAAATTCTTTTCATCTTACAATCCTGTAGCTCCCGTATTAGATAAGCAAAGTACGGTTATGGCTTTTAAACCACAAGCAAAAAAAACAGACACATTTACCATTCAGCAATTACAAAGAGATCCTTTTTTAGGAACCGTAAAAAGAAAACCTTCAACTACTAATAAAAGTGTTGCTAAAAAACCAAAGGATACCATTCAAGTGCCTCAAATGACATATTTGGGTTTATTAAAAATACAGAAATCCAACGATCAAATATTTGCACTAAATATCAATGGAGAACAGTTCCTGGTAAAAAAAGGTCAAACAGTTGAAAAGATTAAAATAGTTCAAGCCGACTCGCGAAAAATGGTTGTCAGGTTTCAAAACAAGACAATCACATTACCCATCCAGTAATGAAACTCAAAAAAATAAAAGCTGGAGCTTTGCAATCTACCTTATTTATTTCGGTAGTCATTGCCATTTTATTGTCTGCTTTTATTCTACTCATTCAATTGCATAAAAGATTCGATATTCAAACAAAATTCATTCAAGAAACAATTAAAAATGCTAATGATGGTGTTAACTATGGGTTGTTTACTAATGTAACCCTAAAAGATTCTATATCTGTCAATCTACAGGACGAAGATTATAAATCTCTTAAAATCTATAGAGATTATTGGGGTGTTTTTGAGAAAGTGACTTCAGTTTCAAAAATAAAAACCAACCGAATAGAAAAAGTAGCATTCATTGGAGGAATACAACCTAAAGATAACAGATTAGCACTTTATTTAGAAGACCAAAACAAACCTTTAGTTTTAGTAGGTCATACAAAAATTGCAGGTGTCGCTTATCTGCCTCAGCAAGGTGTGAAGCCAGGAAATATTGCTGGACATTCCTACTATGGAACAGATTTAATCTACGGACAAAAAAGGACAAGTAGTTTACTTCCAAAATTGGTTTCGGATTTTTATAATACCCTAAGGAGTCCAAACCTAGAAAACAATAAGGATTTTATAGATATTATTAGGGACAGAAATGTCTCTAATTCCTTTTTAAAGCCAGTTAAAACAATCTTTAGTAATAATGACATCTACTTATCGCAAATCAAGTTAACGGGTCACATACGTGTTATATCAGAGACCAAAATTATAGTTGAGGCATCCTCAGAATTGAAAGATGTATTGTTAATAGCGCCTGAAATAGAAATAAAGAATAATGTGAATGGCATATTTCAATCTCTAGCAACCAAAAAAATAACAGTTGGAGAGGATTGTGCACTAAACTATCCATCAGCATTAATACTTAAAACAAAAAATACGATTCAGGGTTCAGGACCTGAGAATAAAAACAACCTTTCTGAAATCCGGATAGGAGAGGGTAGTATCATAAAAGGTCTTGTGGTTTATCATGGCGAAGCAACAAAGAATAATCACAAAGCGCAATTAATCATTGAGGAAAATGCCTTTATCCAAGGTGAAGCATTTTGCAATTTGAATTTAGAATTAAAAGGAACGGTTCAAGGGTCTGTATTTGCATCCAATTTTATTGCTAATCAATCGGGATCTATTTATCAAAATCACATTTACAATGGAAAAATTAGTATTGACGATTTACCTATTCAATATGTTGGATTAACATTTGAAGATTCCAAAAAAGGTGTAATGAAATGGTTATACTAAAAAAGATAAAAGCATCAACGCTTATGGAAACCTTGGTCGCAACGGTTTTGATTATCATTGTTTTTATCATTACCAGTATGATCTTGAATAATTTGTTTTCTGGCAGTATAAAAAATAATACACAAGCTATTGACACCTATTTAAAGGAACTACAATATTTGCAAATACATGATAAAATAGATCTTCCATTTAGAGAAGATTATAATAATTGGGAAGTATCCATTGAAAGATATAATTACGACAAGTTTCAACAAGTTGAAATGGAGGCTTTAAATAAACAAACCAATAAGACCATAACAAAGAAATATATTGATCAAAAACAATAAAATAAAAGCCTTTACTTTAAGTGAAATAATCGTGGTTTTAATCCTAACCAGTATTGTGGTCGCATTGGCATTTTCAGTATTATCATTGGTTCAAAAACACATGCGCAGTATTGAAGAAAACCTAAAGGAGCATACAATCATTAATAAGTTAGAAGTGTCACTAAATTTAGATTTTAATCGTTTTTCAAGAATTAATTATAATGACATTGAAAAAGAATTACAGTTTTACAATGAAATAGACACATTACATTATCAATTCAATAATGACTATATCATTAAAGAACTTGACACATTTAAAATTCAGTTGCAAAACAAGAAGTTTTATTTTGAAGGGGAAACGAAGCAAAATGGAGATATAGATGCAATGAAGTTGACGGTTTCTAATAATAACAGCAATAAATTCATTTTTGTGTATAAACAAAATGATGCAACTTCATTCATAGAATAATGGCTTTTAATTTAGATAACATACAAACTAAGGCGACAGTTTCTAAACCAAAGAAAGATGCACAATCTGGGTCTTTTTTAACTAAAGAGATAAAATTCTTTAACAAGCCCTTTTCAAATAAGATTAAGGAAGCCCTTTATATAGAATTGAGTGTGTTGTTAAGAGCAGGTGTTAATCTCAAAGAAAGTTTAGAATTAATAAGTAACTCTCAAAAGAAAAAGCATACCCAAGAAGCGCTTCAAAAGGTTGTGGACGACATCGTTTCTGGTAAAAGTTTATCCAATGCCTTAAAGGTCTTTAAGCAGTTTTCAGATTATGAATACTATTCTATAAAAATAGGAGAAGAAACAGGAACGCTTTCCCAAGTTATCGAGCAATTAGGTTCGTATTATGCTAAAAAGAATGAACAACATCGCAATTTGATTAGTGCTCTTACGTATCCTATAATTATCCTAACAACAGCTGTATTGGTTGTAGTATTTATGTTGCAATATGTGGTGCCCATGTTTCAGGATATTTTTGAACAGCAAAAAGTGGAGCTTCCAGCCATCACGAAATTTATTATTAATATGTCAGGCTTTATGAAATCTTATAGTTGGCTTTTGTTATTATTTATCATTGGTTTGATAGCATCAAGAACAGCATTCAGTCAGAAAATATGGTTTAAAAAAAACAAGGACAAATTAATATTAAAACTACCCTTTATTGGAGATTTCATAAAAACAGTTTATTTGTCACAATTCACACAAGCAGTAACATTGTTAACGGCCTCTAAAGTGCCTGTAGTTAATAGTATTCAATTGGTTAAACAAATGATAAATTTTTATCCCCTAAAAGAAGCTCTAGAAGCTGTAGAATCTGAAATTCTAAAAGGTAGCTCTTTAAGCGAAAGTTTAAGCAAGCAACCCATTTTTGACCAGAAAATGATAGCCATGGTTAAAGTGGCCGAGGAGACCAATCAAAATGAGTTTATTTTCGAAAGATTAAACAATCAATACAACACCCAAGTAGATCAAAGGTCAAAGTTATTAGCAACCATCATGGAGCCTGTAATTATACTTATTATTGGTGTACTTGTTGGTGTTATTCTAATAGCCATGTATCTACCCATGTTTAAATTGAGTAGTGTTTTGGGTTAATGTATTCATTCTTACTTTTATTTTTAATACTGAAGGATTGAGGATCGCATGTTCGAATCCCTTAGGGGTCGGTAATAAAATTGCAACTACTTATTTGTTAGTTCATTAAAGCGTTTAGTTTTTAAAATTGTGTCAATTTTGTGTCAATTTTGTGCCAATACAGATTTTTTTAAAAAAGGGATTAGTAATATAATAGATTACTTTTCTAGCTTTTTTTAGACTGGCAAACATGTAGATTAACAATGCTCCA
>Ga0209075_1001273_pt1 | contig 23889 bp, 20 predicted proteins | sample Stecom2011_FD_187523 | JGI IMG/M metagenome (GOLD analysis project Ga0209075, IMG submission 187523) | Agricultural soil microbial communities from Utah to study Nitrogen management - Steer compost 2011 (SPAdes) (version 2) | ecosystem: Environmental > Terrestrial > Soil > Agricultural land...
CTAGCCAGCCTTGATGCTCAAGCGGAATCTCAGCCAGATTATCCTGAGCCTGAGCCTGAGCCTGAGCCTGAGCCTGAGCCTGAGCTGGCGCGCGAAACAGAAGTTGCGCCACAGGCTGAGATGGCTAGCCCACCAGCTCCAGCAGAGACCTCGACAACCCCTATTCAAGACATGCGAGCGCCAATGGCAGAGGGGGAGTTTGTCTGGGAGCGGGATTTTCGCAGCCTCGGCATTGTCGGGATGCCTGGCAATCTGGCCAGCAATGGCGCTATGTCACGCAGTGGTAACACCATCACGCTGCTGATTGATGATGGCCACGCCAGATTACTGAATGACAGGCACGAAGAAAAAATTCTGGCTGCCTTGAGAAATCACTTTGGCGACGCCATTCAATTGAAGATAGAGCAGGGTGACCCAGGCCCGAACACGCCAGCGGCTTTTGAAGAGCGCCAGCGAGTTCTGCGCCAGAGCGCTGCCGTAGAATCCATTCGTAACGACCCGCTGGTGCAGTCCATTGTGGAGCGGTTTGAGGCGCGGGTTGTTGAAGATAGTATCAGGCCAGTAGCAGCAGACGACCGGCCAATAGAAACAAGCAGGAGATAAACCATGCTGAATGATATGGGGGGCCTGATGAAAAAGGCCCAGAAGATGCAAGAACAAATGCAAAAGGCTCAGGAGGAGGCAGCCAAAGCTGAAATTACCGGCGAATCTGGTGCTGGCCTGGTAAAAGTAACCATGAATGGCCGCCACGATGTTCGCAAGGTGGAAATCGACCCCTCCCTGATGTCGGAAGAAAAGGACATCCTGGAAGACCTGCTGGCCGCGGCTGTTAACGATGCCGTGCGCCGGGTAGAAGCCAACCAGAAAGATGCAATGTCTGGCATGATGTCTGGGATGGGTATGCCTCCCGGCTTCAAAATGCCGTTTTAAAGACTCTATTCTGATCTGCAGTTTGAGGATGTTTCATGGCGTTCAGCCCGCTGGTTGATGAACTTGTCGAATCCCTTAGGTGTTTGCCCGGCGTTGGCCAGAAAACCGCCCAGCGCATGGCCTTCCACTTGCTTGAGCGTGCGCGCTCCGGTGGTACCCGGTTATCTGATGCTTTGAGCAACGCTATGGAGAAGGTCCGCCGCTGCGAAAGTTGCCAGAACTTTTCGGATACTGAAGTGTGCGGGATTTGTGAAAACCCGGTTCGTAGCAATGGCACACTCTGCGTGGTAGAAAGCCCATCGGATTTATTAGCCATTGAGCAGGCGGGGGATTACAAGGGCAGCTACTTTGTTCTTATGGGGCATTTGTCTCCCATAGACGGTGTCGGCCCTGATGAAATCGGCATTGAGCGCCTTTTGCGCCGGGTACGCTCCGAAGGCGTTACCGAGCTCATTCTTGCCACTAACCCTACGGTGGAGGGTGAAGCCACTGCCCACTACATCTCTGATCGACTTGATGGTTCCAATATCCTCATCACGCGCCTTGCCCATGGTATACCGGTAGGTGGTGAGCTTGGTTACGTTGACGGTTTTACTCTCACACATGCGTTTCGCGGCAGAAAACCTCTGCTGGACTGATTCTGCACTGGCGCCTGCTGGGCGCTTTTTGACTGGCCTTTTTTATGACACTTCCTGTAACCGCTATTGCCGTTCCTCCGGCACCTGAAACCATCACCTGGATTGCAAAACCGGAGGAGTTAAATGAATGGCTGGACAGTGCACCGGGGCTACCCCTTGTTCTGGACACTGAATTCGAGCGGGTAAGTACCTTTTATCCCATTCCCGGGCTGGTTCAACTTGGTCTTGGAGACAGTTTTTGTCTGGTAGATCCGGATGTGGCAGAGCGGTCCACCCGTTTCCGGGAAATTCTGGCTGAACCTTCGGTGACCAAGCTACTCTACGCGATGAGTGAAGATCTTGAGCTCTTTCGTGATTGGCTGGGGATTAACCCAAAGGGTGTCGTGGACCTGCAAATTGGGGCGGCAATGGCTGGCGCCGGCTTTTCACTGGGTTATGCGCGGTTGGTTGAAACATTGTTTGGCGAAGCGCTGGATAAATCTGTTACCCGGTCTGATTGGGTCTCTCGCCCCTTGAGCGAGGCCCAGCAGCGCTATGCCATTGAGGATATACGCTTTCTGGCACCCATGTACGAGTGGGTTAGCGCACACATGAGGGAGCGGGGCCTGGAGGCGGCGTTGGTGGAAGAATCTGCCCGCTTTGCAGAGGAACTCGCCGGGCAAGACGACCCGCACCATCATTATCTGCGTTTGCGAGGAGGCTGGGCTCTCACAGCCGAACAACAGTTTGTGCTGAAGGAATTGGTTATTTGGCGGGAACTGGAGAGCAGAGAGCGCAATCGCCCACGGGGTCGAGTGTTGGCAGACCCTCTGCTTATTGCAATTGCCGAGCGAATGCCCGGCAGCCTTAGCGAGCTTTCGGATATCCAGGGTGTGCCCGGTGGCGTGGTTCGGCGCTATGGCGAAGCGTTGCTCAAGCTTGTTGACGAGGGGCGTGGTGCTGATACCACCGGGCTCGATCGTATAGCGCCGCCGCTAACCAGGGAACAACAGGATTACTTTAAAGGCCTTAAGCGGTTTTTCAGGAAGGCGGCGGAAGCTGCTGATATTCCTATTGAATTGCTTGCGCCCAGGAAGCGGCTTGAGAAAGTTGTACAGGAAAGCAGCCTGGCTGGAAGCCCCTTTTTCCATGGCTGGCGCACGAGAATCCTTGCGCCGGTAATGAATGATATTGAGGATTACCTGCAATCATGAAAGATCGGGAGTTTGTGTCTGTTTTCAGGAGCAGCAAAAAAAACGATACCTATATGTTTGTTCGTCGCGGGCAGAAGTGGGAAGAGTTGCCTGAGAGCTTGAGATCCATTTTTGGCGCGCCTGTGCATTCAATGGATCTGATCATGACACCCGAGCGCAAACTGGCCAGAACCAGTGGTGAGCAGGTACTTAAGGCTATCGAAGAAAAAGACTTTTTTTTGCAGATGCCTGAAGAACAGGATTCTTACGTTGTGGATTTCCGCACTAAGCCGGGAATGAAACATTCATGATTGCGCAAATCCCGTTCTGGCAACGCAAACGCCTGAATGAGATGACGCAGCAGGAATGGGAATCTCTGTGCGATGGCTGCGGAAAGTGCTGCCTGAACAAGCTTGAAGATGAAGATACGGGTGAGGTGTACCACACGGATCTTGTTTGCCGATTCATGGATGAAGATACCTGCCGGTGCACGGTTTACCCCGACCGGCTTGAAAAAGTACCAGGCTGTACAGTGCTGACACCGGACAGTGTAAGCGATTACCATTGGTTGCCCCATACCTGTGCTTACCGCACTTTGGCTGAGGGCAGGCCGCTTGCCGATTGGCATCCGCTACGTAGTGGGAGCCCGGATACGGTACACGAAGCCGGTGTTTCCATACGCCACAAGGTAATCCGAGAGGATAAAGTGGCAGAAGAAAACTGGGAAGAACATATCATTCACTGGGTTCTGTAATGATCGATACTGACGCACAAACTGCTTACGCCGTCTTCTGGGCGGCTTATGTCATAGCATTCGCCGTGTTCTTTTACATGATGAAAAAGCTGTTCCGTTTTTTACCCTTGTACGGTTTGCGCACGCTGCTTCTCGCAGCTTTGGTTGCTGTGCTGCTGACGCCTGTAGAATCCCCGGAACTGGCCGGTTGGTGGATACCCGCGTGGCTTTTCGGTGGGTATGAACTGATTCTCGGTGATGCAGATAACGCAGGCCGGGCTTGGCTTAACCTGGGTATCGGGGGGCTGGCAATGCTGCTTGTCTGGATTCTGGACTTGGTTCGCTATCGCTTATCCCGGCGCTGAGAAACCCCACTCATTCCTCCGAGAACAACAATGCCAAGATTCCTTTCGCTGATTTTGTTTACTGCTTTGTGGTTGCCTGCAGCTTTGTGGGGACAAGAGGCCACAAAGCTGACTCTGCCAGAAAGCCCGGATGTCCGGATTATTGTCGACATCTCAGGCTCCATGAAAGAGACCGACCTAAATAACCTGCGCCAACCTGCCGTAAGGTTGCTGGCCAGGATTATCCCTGAGGGCAGTACCGCCGGTGTGTGGACCTTTGGTCAGTATGTCAACATGCTCGTTCCCCATGGCGAAGTGGACGATACCTGGCGCCAGCTGGCAATTGATCGTACGCAACAAATAAACTCGGTAGCCTTGCGTACTAATCTTGGTAAGGCTATTGAAGTTGCCAGCGACGATTATGTAACGGGTGGCACCCTCCAAAATACCCACTTCATCTTACTGACAGACGGTAAAGTGGATATTTCAGACACTGCCGAAGTAAATCAGGCTGAAGAGAAACGTATCCTTGGGAAACTGCTGGACAGCCTTGTGGCGAAAGGTGCTACCTTTCATCCGGTTGGCCTGTCGAATCAGGCTGATGCGGCATTCCTGAAAACCCTTGCAGAGAAATCAAACGGCAGTTTCCGCATTGTAGAATCAGCTGAATCCCTTAATCTGGCTTTTCTTGACGCCCTGAATACAGCCGCCCCCCAAGAGCAGATACCGATTGAAGGTAATGCGTTTACCGTCGATGCCGGGGTAAAAGAGTTCACCGCGCTGATCTTTCGTGGTGAAACGGCGTATTCGGAAGAGCGGGGTGAGAACGCGCCAGCTGTTCTGGAGTTGGTCAAGCCTGACGGTGAAACTCTTCTCTACTCTGCACAACCGGATAACGTACGTTGGGCCCGGGAAGCTGCATACGACCTGGTGACCATTACCGAACCAGACGCTGGTGAGTGGCGCGTAACCGGTGAACTGGGTGAGGGCAGTCGCGTTACCGTGGTCAGTGATCTGAGAATGGTGGTCAGCCCCATACCGGCAACCTTTACTGCCGAATCGCCTGTGGATATCCGGGTGGCATTCTTTGAAGAAGCAAAAAAATTAACCAATGCAGAATTTCTCAACGTATTGAGTGTAACGCTCAGCTTGACCTCTGAAGACGGCCGAAGCGGCAGAAAATCACTCTCAGCTGATCAGCCGCCTGCGGATGGTGAATACACGGATACCATCAGTAAGCTGCCGACCGAAGGCTTGTACCGCATAGATGTGGTTGCAGATGGCAAAACCTTCGCACGCAAATTTAGCGCTACAACTGAATTTATAGTGCCCACGGGAATGGTTGAATCCTCCATTGGGGCCCCGATAGATACAAGCATGGTTGAAGAGGTGGAAAATTTACCACCCGCGCCGGTGGCGGAACAGGCTGTCGAGCCCGAGCCGGCTGTGGAGCCTGAGGTTGCTGCTGAGCCGTCAGCACAAACAGACCCAGAACCTTTGGCTGAAGCTGAGCCTGAGGATGAGTCAGGTGAACTGCCAGTGCCGTTATGGATGATCGGCGCGGGTGCCGGATCTCTAGTGGTTCTCGCGCTGTTGATCTTCCTGCTGATGCGCAAGCGCCGCAGTGGATCGTCTGCTGATATGACAACCGATGAAGAAGCAGAAGGCTTGAATGAATTGCAACAGGAAATGGCCAATATCGAAGCAGAAACTCCGATAATAATGCCTGAGCCTGAGCCTGAGCCTGAGCCTGAGCCTGAGCCTGAGCCTGAGCCTGAGCCTGAACCTGAACCTGAACCAGTGCTTGAGCCGGAGCCTTTGCTTGAGCCAGAGGAAGAGGATATACCGGTTGCGGATACGTTAGTGGAGCCCGAAGAGGCAATTCCCGAGTTGACGGAACCGGCAGACGACGATGATGACGAAGAGTTCGGTCTGGATGATTTTGACCTGTCCGAATTTGACGATTTACCCGATTACGAATTACCTGATGATCTGGACGAAAAGCCAGATGATGAACAGAAAAAGTAACTAACAGGAACTCTACGCATGAAGTTTACCGGTACCGAAAATTATGTAGCCACCGATGACCTGCAAATGGCCGTGAATGCCGCCATTACGCTGCAACGCCCGCTGCTGATCAAAGGCGAGCCCGGCACCGGCAAAACCCTGCTGGCCGAAGAAATGGCCAGCTCGCTGGGCATGAAGTTGATTCCCTGGCATATCAAATCAACCACCAAGGCTCAGCAGGGCTTGTATGAATATGATGCGGTATCTCGTTTGCGGGATTCCCAGTTGGGTGATGAGAAGGTTAAAGACATCAGCAACTACATCGTCAAGGGTAAGCTTTGGGAGGCTTTCGAAGCTGACGAACAGGTCGTTCTGCTGATTGATGAGATCGATAAGGCAGATATCGAGTTCCCCAACGATCTATTGCTGGAACTCGATCGCATGGAGTTCTACGTATACGAAACCCAGCAGTTCGTAAGAGCAAAGAAGCGTCCTATCATCGTAATCACCAGCAACAACGAAAAAGAACTGCCCGACGCCTTCCTGCGCCGTTGTTTCTTCCATTACATCAGCTTCCCGGATCATGACACCATGAAGAGTATCGTGGATGTTCACTTCCCGGGTATTCAGCAGCAGGTAGTGAAAGACGCGCTGGAAGTCTTCTTTGATGTGCGCAAGGTACCGGGCCTGAAGAAAAAGCCCTCCACCTCTGAATTAATTGACTGGCTGAAGCTACTGATGGCAGACGAATTGACCGCCAAGATGTTACAGGAAAAGGACAGCAGCTCAGCGCTACCACCTCTGTACGGTGCTCTGGTTAAGAACGAACAAGACGTACACCTGCTGCAAAAGTTAGCATTTATGGCCCGCCGTCGCGGCTGAAATTCGGCAAGAGTGCGGTTTTATGTTGATTGATTTCTTTCTCGAAGTGCGGCGGGCCAAGGTGCCTGCCAGCCTGCGTGAATTCCTCGATCTGCTGGAGGCGTTACAACAGCGCCTGGCATTTGCGGATATGGAAGAGTTCTATTACCTCGCGCGTTTGTGCCTTGTGAAAGACGAGCGCCACTTCGACAAGTTTGATCTGGCCTTCAAATCCTATTTTGAAGGCATCGAGCATCTTGATCAGATGCTGGAAGCGCTGATTCCCGATGATTGGTTGCGTGCCGAGTTCGAGAAAAACCTGACAGAAGAGGAAAAGGCCAAGATTGATTCTCTGGGTGGCCTCGAAGAGCTGATTGAAACCTTCAAAAAACGCATGGAAGAGCAAAAAGAGCGCCATGCGGGCGGTAACAAGTGGATTGGTACCGGTGGTACATCACCCTTTGGTGCCGATGGATACAACCCTGAAGGTTTCCGTATTGGTCAGAAAAAAGGCCGTCACGGCCGTGCAGTCAAAGTTTGGGAAAAACGCGAATTCAAGGATCTGGACGACAGTGTCACCCTTGGTATCCGTAACATCAAGGTAGCGCTCAGACGCCTACGCAAGTTCGCCCGCCAAGGCGCAGCAGATAAGCTTGATCTGGACGATACCATTCGGTCAACGGCCAGAAACGCGGGGTATCTGGATCTGAAAATGGTTCCGGAGCGCCATAATGCGGTAAAGGTGCTGATATTTTTCGATGTGGGTGGTTCCATGGACCCCCACGTTCGGGTGTGTGAGGAGCTGTTCTCCGCTGCGCGCATGGAGTTCAAGCACATGGAGTATTTCTACTTTCACAACTTCGTTTATGAAAGTTTGTGGAAGAGCAATATACGGCGCATGAACGAGACAACCAGCACCTGGGACATCCTTCATAAGTATTCGCCAGACTACAAGGTTATCTTCGTGGGCGATGCCACCATGGCACCCTATGAAATTTCCCATGCTGGCGGTTCTATTGAGCACTGGAACGAAGAGGCTGGTGCGACCTGGTTTCAGCGCATCAGTGAGCATTTCCGCAAGGTGGTGTGGATCAACCCGTTACCCGAAGGCTATTGGGGAACCGGCGGTTCTCTGGGAATGACCAAGCAATTGGTAAATAACCATATGTATCCGCTCACTGTGGAGGGGCTGGAGTCGGCCATGAAGCATTTGAGCAAATAAAAAAGCCGATGCGGTTGAGACATCGGCAAAGCTCGGCATATCAAGCGGGGGCGTTAACAACGTATCCCCGCTTTTTATTAGCAGCAAATATAGGGCCAGAAATATAAATCTGAAAATATACAGATAGTTATCAATTGATTGAGCCCTTGCTTCGTTACGTTTCCCTCAATGGCCAAATGCCCTGTGTCAAATAACTCGACGCTTTCCACGCAAGCAATCCGATAGTTAGGCTGGGGCGCCGGGTTTCCGATTTGGTGATCTGCATACCGTTCTTGCCGGTTACCAAGTGTTACTCTTCCTGTCAGCTTGTAACTGAGACGGTGGGAGTAATAGGCTTATGTTCGGCCTGAACAAAACACAAGGATGCCGGCGCGGCCAGGGGAGTGGATTCGTTAAGGCAATGAGTGCAAGCCTCCTCGTGATGTTGCTGATTGGGTTGAACCCGGTTGCAGCTTCACCCCTCGATGATGAAATCGAAACACTCAAAGCCGAAACCTCCGCTACCGCAAAAGATATGGCCACGCTCGAGCAAAAAGTGCGACAGCTGGTTGATACCCGTGTTTCGGTGTTTCTGACGCTAGGCAGCCGGGACGGGCTGGATTTGGATTCGGTGGAGTTGTTTGTTAACGGAAAACCTGCGGTTTCTCATCTTTACACGCCCGCCGAAAGCAGGTCGCTGAAACAGGGCGGAATTCAGCAGTTGTTCATGGGTAATCTGGTCAATGGCGCTCACGAACTGCAGGCGGTGATTACGGCCCGGGCAGCCAATGACCGTTTTGTGCGCAGAGAATCCTCCCACAGTTTCAAGAAGCGGCCGGGTGAGCTCCGTTTGGAGATGGCTCTGGAAGCCAATGCGCCCGATTACGAACCCCGTGTTTCATTTATTGAGTGGAAGTAGCCAGTCATGAGGGTGTTCTTGCTGAGCTATGTCGTGCTTCCCACTTTCCTGTTCGGCATACTGCTGGCACCAGCCCACGCTGCCCAGCCGGATCCCTCGGGACTTAAGGCAGGCCTTGATCAGTTTGCTCAGGCCGCTACTAGCTGGAATCCAGGCTCTCAAACCGATACCGCCCCAAAATCAAATCAGCAAAAACTTTACGAAAAAGCCGAAGCTGCCCGGACCCGCGGCGATGCTGAAGGTGCAGGCAAAATCCTTGCGACAATGGATGAGGGTTACTGGTCAGCGGTTGGCTATCTTAACCTTTCGGCGGATTATGCCCGCAACGATCTGAAACCTTCACGGGCGCTTGTCGCGCTGCGTGTGGCCCTGGCGATGGCTGATAAAGACACGGATGTTCACAGAAAATCAGCACTGCGCAGCCGTATCCTTCTGCGCGCCGGGTACCTTGCCTACACAAGCGCGGATTATGAGAAGGCCATTGGCTTCCTTGAAAAAATACCACTCGATAGCCACAAAACGCCCCAGGCGCTTTATTTGCACGGTTTGGCACTGGCGGAGCAAGGCAATCACCGAGCCGCGATGCAGAGCTGGCACCGCGCTAAAAAATATCCATTGGCATACCCGGGGGTTGCTTACGCCTGGATAGGCATGGGGCGCGGTTATGACCTCTCAGGGTATCTTGGGCAGGCCGGCGAAGCCTACCTGGCAGCAAATGCAGCCTACGAGGGCGAGCGGGTTACTTTGCGTGCCTTGGCTACCCAGATTGAAGATCAGGGTGCTTACAAGGCACTGGTACTGGATGCGAGAAGTCAGAATACATCTGCCGCAGGAGCCGGAAGGGCAGGGTCTGGTAAAACAACCTTGAGCAGCCCGAAGGTGGAATGGTTTCTTGCTGACAGTCGCACGCTAACCCAGCCACGCATGGCCTATTTACTGACCATGATGGAACAGCCGGCTGCACAGTTAGCGGTCGACCGGGTTGCAAAACTGGCACAAATAGCAGCTGATCTCGAACGCAACGCGCAGGATCTTGGTGTATTTATCAGCGCCTTAACTGAGGAGCTTGATAAACCCGGAAGTGTGACAGATAGGCGCTCTGACAACCTGCGAGGATTGCTCGCTGACAGCGATGAACTGCGTAACAAGACGCTTGCACACTTCGAATCCGTTTCGGCTTTACGTATTCAAGCTGAAAACTTGTTGGATCGCCTTGCACTGGATTTTGTTGCCGCGCAAGATCAAAAAATGGTGTATGCCCTGGATAAAACCGAGCAGCAGATTGCCCATCTTTATGAATACCTGGCATTGCAGGAACTGGATTCCGGGGAGCAAACGCGATGAAAGGTTTAAAGGCTTTGCTTCTGCCTTTTTGTTTGTTCTGTGGTGTGGCCAGCGGGCAGGAATCGTTTCGTGTAGAGCTGGGAAAAGACGGCGAAACCATTGCAGATATGCGTCCGGTGTTTCTGAAGTTCGAAACCAGGCCGCTTCCGGCGATTTCACCAGCCGAGGTTGCCAGGCGCTATCAGAAACTGTTCAGCACAACGGATGAGCCGTCTGTACGAGTGGATGCATTAAACCGCCTTACCAATATTCGCGATCGCTCCGGCCAGGACATAGGGTTCAGTCCTGCTGAAGAAGCGGTAGTGTATCAGCAGGCCATCGAAAGTTATGAATCCATTCTTGAGCGGGGAGCGTTTGGCGGTCGCTTGGACGAGCTTCTATATCAGATGGCCAAAGCCCATGCTCTGACCGGTCAAAACGAGGCGTCTGTCAAACGCCTTCAACAGTTGGTGGGTCTCTACCCGGATTCAGCTCTGGTACCTGAGGCTCGGTTCCGGGTTGCAGAGTCGGCGTTTGCTGCAGGTAGCTATATAGAAGCTGAGTCGGGATACCGCAATCTCGTTGACGGCAAAGCTGATGCTGGCGACTTGAGAAATAAAGCTCGCTATATGCTCGGATGGTCGCTCTACAAGCAAGGGCCACATGCCTGGGAACGCGCTGGAAAGCGATTTGTGGCGGTTCTTGACGAGTCCTTGCCAAACACTGAAAGCCTGCATCAAGTGTCTGAATCCAGTGTGGATAGTATTGACGACACGCTTCGCATACTTGCGCTGATGGCCAGCCAGCGCAATGGCGCAGAAACCTTGATGGCTTGGTTACAGCCGACACCTTTGCGCTCATGGACTCCGCTGGCGTTTGATCGCCTTGCGGATCTCTATGCGGTGCAAGGTAACGCAGAGGAAAGTGTAGCCACTAACCGCGCTTTTGCGACTTACTTCCCCTCACACCCCCAGCGTGCCGGCTTCATGGCGCAGGTGGTTGATGTATGGAACCAGGCCAGCCAGCCGGTAAAAGCCAGAGCGGCCATGGCTGACTATGTTGCGCTGTTTGATAATCAAAGCGATTACGCCGCTCTTGAGGAACGCTACCGTACAAAATGGCGGGATTTCAGTCGGGTTCTCGCTGATTTTTACTACACGGAGGGCGGTGCAGGGAGTGGCAGTGTTGCTGCCCGTAACTATGCCTCAGCCGCTACCTACTATGAAGGTTTGGCAAGCCGCAGCCCGGCGGCCGGAGAGTTCTACCGACTTGCTGGCGATGCGTGGCTGCAGGCCGAAGCATATCCTGCCGCCCTTAAAAATTATCGGTTTGCTGCCTACGATGTACCGGGTTACGAACACACGGCAGATGCTGGGTGGGCAGCAGTTGCCCTGATCAGGGCAGGTGTTAGTGGTGAACTGGCGCCTTCGGAATACAGGCCGGACCTGAACGAACTCGCCGTCGAAACGGATCGGTTCACGGCGCAGCATGGTGCTGATCCTCGCGCACCAGAGTTGCTCGCCTATGTGGCCAACCGTTGGCTTGAGGCAGGCAATGATGAACAGGCTTTGAACTATGCTGTGCGAGCCGTTACCCACGAACAGTCCGGGCCCAAAGTGCGCTACGCCGGATGGCTGGTTACGGCACAGGTGCGTCAAAATATGCTGGAGTACGGCCTTGCCGAAAGAGCTTGGCGTGAGGCCTTGGCATTGGCTGCAGGTGAATCCGCAACCGCCGCCATGAAACAGGAAATGCCAGAACTGCAACAGCAACTTGCTACCGTGATCTATCGCCAGGGTGAGCAGGCTGCTGAAGCTGGTAAGCCTGCGATAGCAGTTGCGCACTTTCAGCGCATTGAGACGGTATTGCCTGGTTCTGAAATAGCTATAAAAGGGCGTTTTGATGCGGCGAATACGCTGCTCAGAGCATCAGAATGGCAGCCCGCAATCAACGAGCTAAACCGTTTCAGAGCAGATTACTCAAGCCACGCCTTGGCATCAGATATCAGCGAGAAATTGGTGTTGGCCTACACGGCTTCAAGCCAACCCGTTCGCGCAGCCGGAGAACTGATGGATATGGCGGATGGGTATATTGATATCGGCCAGTCAATTGCCACGGGTGAAGGTGCTTTGTCCTACCGGCTTCGGGCTGCGGAATTGTTCCATGCGGCAGAAGCAAATGATCAGCGCGATGCCATATACATAGATTACCTTGCATCAAGCCCTGTAGCTGAAGATGCCGAGGAACACATTCGCCTGCAGACTATGCGTCAGCGCTTGATAGAGTCCGGTAGTCGTACAACACAGTGGCGCGTTGACCTGGTTTCTGCTGAGCTGCAAAGCCGGTGGCACTCAGAGCAAACCTTGCAGTGGGCAGCACAGGGTGCACTGACTCTTGGTGCTGAAGCCGCTAGAGAGTTTGCTGGAATTGAACTCGATATACCGCTTGAGAAATCACTGGCCGATAAACAGGTGGCCATGGAAAGAGCGCAAACCTATTTCCGCAATGCAGAATCTCTTGGAGGTTCTGAGGTTTTACCTGAGTCCCTGTATCGCAGGGCCGAGCTTCACCGCATTATGGCTAGTGATCTCATGGCGTCAACACCACCGCCTGAGTTGAATGAACTCGAGCAGATGCAATACGCCATGCTGCTGGAAGAAGAAGCCTACCCATTTGAAGAGCGTGCGATTGCATTGCACTCTGAAAACCACCAAGGGATTGCGACCAATGGTTTCAATGCCTGGGTGGAAAAGAGTCTGAATGTTCTTGCTGAGTTGCACCCTGGCCGTTATCAGCGGTCTATGCGTTGGATGAGTGTGTCAGTTGAGGGAGGCAATGATGGTGCGTGAAACTTTCCGTCGGCTTTGGGTTATGAGCTTTCTGGTTGGCTCAGCGGCTGCGCTATTCGGCTGTGCTTCAACACCTGTGGAACCAGTGAGCAAACCGCCTGTGCTATATCCTCAGCAGGCTCAGGTACATGTTCAACAAGGCGCCATCGCCTACGAGCAAGGAGATATTTCAGCGGCGATAGAGGCCTGGAATCTAGCGGTTGAACTTAATCCGGCCGATGCGGTGATCGTGAATAACCTGGCCCTGCTGCTGAAACAAAAAAACCGTTTCGATGAGGCCGCTGCATTGCTTGAGAATGGGCTTAAGCTCTCACCGGAGGTTGCGGAACTGCATTACAACCTGGCGGTCATTTCCGAACTCTATTTGCTGGATCTCGACAGAGCACTTGTCCATTACCAGCGCTATCAAGGGCTTTCTGCTGATGAAGATAAAAAAGTAACCGGATGGATTGCAGATCTGGAAAGGAGGCTGGATTAAATCATGATCAGTTTTTTCCCCCTGTTACGCCGGGTTGGCCCTATTTGTCTGTCCGGCATATTTGCCTTGATTACACCTGTTCTTTGGGCGGCCTCTGGGTCAGGCAGTGAGGCGCAGCTAAAAGGTGTCGAAAGTAATTCACCAGCACGCTTGAGCATCGAAGGTATTTCCGCAAATGTCGGAGAGGATGAGCCGCGGGTGTTGACCATACTGCCCTGGCGAGCCCCTACCTTGCCGCGCCGACCAAGGGCAGAACTGGAAAGCACCGCACCGGAACTGGTTGAGCCACTGGATGCCCTTGTGCTTGAGCGTCATCGGATATTTCGTCAGAACCTGGGTGTTGCTAACTCTGGCGGACAGCCCGGTGCACGGCGATGACAGCTATGAACGCAATGCCAGCCAGCAGTAGTATTGGCCTGACCAATACTTTGGGTAATGTGGCTTTGTCTTCGCTATCCTGGAGTAAGGAAAAGGGCGAACGCTTGCGTCTTACCGTGATCACGGTGGTGGCGCTTTTGCTTTTCGTTCCATTGGCAGCCGTGATTACGACAACAGATGTACCTGAGCCCGCGCGGGAAAAAGCTGAAAGTGTGCCTCCCCAGCTTGCCAAGCTGCTTGTAAAGCCGGAGCCAATAACGAAGCCTGCGCCCAAACCTGTTGAAGAAATTGCGCCGCCAGAGCCAGTCCCTGAGCCGGTGAAGCCCGAAGCCCAGGTGGTAAAGCCCGTTGTGAAACCTATACCCGCACAACCTTCGCCAATCCCGGTAAGCCAGAGCGTGGAGCAGGCAAGGGAAAAAGCATCCCGATCCGGTTTGTTAAATATGAGAGATCGCCTGGCCTCTATGCGCCAGCCAGCAGCTGCAGCTGCCCCTGTGATTCAGGCCAACACAGGACATATGGCAAGCGCTGGAAGCGGCGCTAAGGCTGGGGCAATACCGGATAGCAATGCACTAAAAACCAGCGGTGGTGTAAGCGATGCACAGGCACCAGAAGTTGAAGTTGCGGTTGCCGGGCACGAAGTAAGGAAGGTGGAGGCTGCTCGGGAACCAGCGCCGGTTGTGGCAAGCGCCCCAGCTCGCAAGCAGACGCCTGCGGTGGGTGAGCGGGCAATGAGTAACATCCGCCAGGTATTTGACTCAGGCAAAACAGCTCTGTACTCCCTTTATCAAAGAGAGTTGCGACAGGACCCAACCTTGGCCGGTAAAGTTTTGCTTGAGCTGGTAATACAGCCAGATGGCTCAGTGTCTGCCTGCAAGGTTGTAAGCTCAGAGCTTGATAACCCGGCCCTGGAGCAAAAGCTTGCAATGCGGGTGCGCCTTTTTAACTTTGGCGCCGCTAATGTGGAAGCCCGAAAGGTTAGATTTCCGATTGATTTTCTTCCGGGCTGAGGTTGTATAAAGAGTAGTCAGTCGTAGCCATCTATGGTGATTTTTGGCAGTGTTGGCTTATAAAGGTCAACCTTTTCCGTCGGGGCAATCACTTTGGCTTCACCGGTAACTACTTTTTGATCATTCTGGTTTATCACATCGCACTGAAAGACCACCCGGTTTTTGGGCTCTTTTCTTAGTACCGTAAGATTAACAGTAAGCGTGTCGTCCAGTTTTACCGGGCGTTTGAATGAAAGGCTCTGTTCCAGATACACCGTGCCCGGGCCAGGCATAACGGTGGCAAGCGCTGCAGAAATCAAGGATCCACTCCACATACCGTGGGCGATACGCTCTCCGAACATAGAGCTCGCAGCATATTCAGGGTCCAGGTGTACCGGGTTAAAATCTCCCGATACAGCGGCGAACAGCACCAGTTCTTTTTCTGTTAGTGATCGCGTAAACGTTGCTGTATCGCCCTCGTTGAGCTCGTTGTAGGTAATGTTTTCAAGCGTATCAAAGGTGTCGCTCATCATCTGCTCCATGATCAAGGCGTGTTAGTACTGGTCTTTGGGGTTGGCGTTTGAAACTACCTCAACGTTACCAAAACTGCTATTCTCTCCCAACTTTTTTAAGGCTGATACTTATGTCGAGTTGACCAGGCTGGCGCTCGATGTTCGTGAATCACTATAAACAGAAGCGCCAGACAGGAGATGGTGATGGATTTCGAGAAGTTCTATCAAGACAAATACCCTGCCAGTGTTCCCCGTGAGGTGGATCTGAACAAATACAGCAGCATGGTGGATGTATTTGAGCAGGCGGTTAAAAAATACGCTGACCGCCCAGCATTCAGTGCTGTTGGTGCAACTCTGACCTATCGCGATCTGGACACCCAAACACGTAACTTTGCTGCCTGGTTGCAAAATAACACCGATCTTAAACCTGGCGATCGTATTGCCGTACAAATGCCCAACCTGGCTCAGTATCCGGTTGTTGTGTTTGGTGCCATGCGTGCTGGCTTGATCGTGGTTAACACCAACCCGCTTTACACCACGCGCGAGATGGAACACCAGTTTAACGATTCTGGTGCCAAAGCACTGGTAGTGCTTGCCAACATGGCTGAAAGCGCTGAAAAAGTGCTGCCTCATACCAGTATTGAGCATGTAATCGTTACTGAAATTGCTGATATGCATTCGCCCATCAAGCGTACTCTGATGAACGCGGTTGTGAAGCATGTGAAGAAGATGGTGCCGCCTTTCAACATCCCTCAGGCCCACAAATTGCCGGCTGTACTCAGCGCTGGCGCCCGGGAGACGTTTACTCCGGTTCAGGTTAAATCTGACGATATTGCTGTGCTTCAGTACACCGGTGGCACAACTGGCGTGGCCAAGGGAGCCATGCTCACTCACGCTAATCTGGTGGCGAACCTTCTGCAGGTTCGCCCGATGATGGAAGACACGGTTATAGAAGGGCAGGAGGTCGTTATTGCACCGCTGCCCCTGTACCACATTTATTCGTTCACCCTGAACTGCGGCATTATGCTCGAGGCCGGTGGCCACAACATTCTGATCCCGAATCCCCGTGATATACCAGGCTTCGTGAAAGAGTTGAAGAACCATAAGTTCACCGCGTTCCTCGGGCTGAACACACTATTTGTTGCGCTGTGCAATAACGAGGAATTCCAGAGCCTCGATTTCAGCCATCTTAAACTCACATCTTCTGGCGGTATGGCACTTACCAGTGACACCGCAAAAATGTGGGAGCGTGTAACCGGCTGTCCTATCTCCGAAGGCTACGGTATGACAGAAACCTCGCCCGTCGTTACCTTTAACCCTCGTAGTGCCATTCAGTTGGGAACCATTGGCTTGCCGGTACCATCAACGTCGGTGAAAACCATTGATGATGAAGGCAAAGAAACAAAGCTGGGTGAGCCCGGCGAGCTTTGCGTGAAAGGCCCTCAGGTTATGCGTGGTTATTGGCAGCGCCCGGAGGATACCCGCAAATCTTTCACTGAAGACGGCTATATTCAGACTGGCGACGTTGCTGTGATCCAGGAAGATGGCTATATCCGTATCGTCGATCGCAAGAAAGACATGATTATCGTTTCCGGGTTTAACGTGTACCCGAACGAGATTGAAGATGTAGTAAGCAGCCACCCGAAGGTGGTTGAGTGTGCAGCAGTGGGTGTTCCCGATGCCAAGAGTGGCGAAGCGGTCAAGGTGTATCTGGTTGCTTCAGCTGAGGGTGTCACTGAAAACGAACTTAAAGAATTCTGCCGTGAGCGACTGACAGCCTATAAGGTGCCTCGCTTCTTTGAATTCCGCGATGAGCTTCCGAAAACAAACGTAGGTAAAATCCTGCGCCGTGAGCTGCGCGACGAACCAGGTAATAAGTAATAACGGTGACTTCAAGAGCTGATATCCGGGCGGCCCTGCACAAACCGATCAGTTTTCCGGCAGGGTTGCCGGTTTCTGATCGTGTGGATGACATCCGCGAAGCGATTGAGAACCATCAGGTTGTCATCGTTGCAGGTGAGACCGGATCGGGTAAAACCACTCAAATACCCAAAATCTGCATGAATATGGGCCGCGGCATTCGCGGCCTTATCGGCCATACCCAGCCAAGACGTATTGCCGCCCGCAGTGTCGCAGCTCGAATTGCCGAAGAGCTTGGCGAGCAGGTAGGCAATCAGATTGGCTACCAGGTACGTTTTACCGATAACACCTCAGAGCAGACCCGTGTCAAAGTCATGACCGACGGGATTTTGCTGGCAGAGATTCAGCACGATCGCTTCCTCAAGCGCTACGACACGCTGATTATCGATGAGGCCCACGAACGTAGCCTGAACATCGACTTTCTGTTGGGTTATCTCAAACAGCTTCTGCCCAAACGTCCTGACCTCAAAGTTTTTATCACCTCTGCCACCATTGAAGTGGAACGCTTCAGCGAATTCTTCAACAAGGCCCCGGTACTGGAAGTTAGCGGACGTACCTTTCCTGTGGATATCCAGTACCGTCCATTAACAGGAGATGAAGACGATCGGGACCAAGGCTGGAACGATGGCGTGCTGGCGGTAATGGACGAAATCGAACAGCATGAGCGCAGTGCCAAGCTGCCGCCGGGAGATGTGCTTATATTTCTGCCAGGCGAGCGCGAAATTCGTAACATGAGCAAGATGTTGCGACATGCGGAGCTCAGGCACACCGAAGTGCTTCCTCTGTATTCCCGGCTGAGCAATCAGGAACAAAACCGGGTATTCCAGAATCACAGTGGCCGCAGAATAGTGCTTTCCACCAACGTGGCAGAAACCTCACTTACAGTGCCGGGGATCCGCTATGTTATCGACGCCGGTGTGGCACGTCTTAGCCGGTATAGTGTTCGATCCAAAATTCAGCGCCTCCCCATTGAGCCGGTTTCTCAAGCCAGTGCAAACCAGCGGGCAGGGCGCTGTGGCCGGGTTGCGCCGGGTATCTGTTTTCGGCTGTACGACGAAGCCGATTTTCTCAACAGGCCCGAATACACAGATCCTGAAATTCTTCGCACCAATCTGGCAGCGGTTATTCTGCAAATGGCCACTTCCGGCCTGGGTGAAATCCGCCACTTCCCGTTTATAGAAGCGCCCGATAAACGCCTGATTAATGATGGCTATAAGCTACTAGAAGAGCTTAGTGCGGTAGACGGCAAGCGCCGGGTCACAAAGCTTGGTCGCACTATGTCCAAGCTGCCGCTGGACCCGCGCCTTGCCAGAATGCTGGTAACTGCCGCAGACCACGGTAGTCTCGCAGAAACTCTGGTGATTATTGCCGGGCTAACGGTTCAGGACCCCAGAGAGCGGCCACAGGACAAACAGCAAGCGGCCGATCAGGCCCATGCGCCTTTCAATGATAAAGAGTCCGACTTTGTTACCTTGCTGAATATCTGGAATTTCTACGAAGAGCAGCGCCAGGAATTGAGTCAGAATCAGCTGAAAAAGCTATGCCAGAAGAGCTTTCTGAGCTGGATGCGTATGCGGGAATGGCGAGATATTCACCGACAACTCACCCTGATTTGCCGAGAGCAAAAGCTGGCTCTCAACAAAGAGGCTGCCTCCTATGAAGCCATGCACAAGGCGATTCTGGCGGGACTTCTGGGCCAAGTAGCCACCAAGGTGGAGAAAAAAGAATACCTCGCCACTCGCAATCGCAAAGTGATGATCTTCCCGGGCTCAAAAGTGTCCAAAACCGGGCCCAAGTGGATTGTGGCCACTGAAATTGTGGAAACCAGCCGAGTATTTGCTCGTATGGTGGCGGCGATTCAGCCTGAGTGGATAGAGCCGCTCGCCGGCCACGTGGTGAAGCATCATTATTTTGAACCCCACTGGGAGCAGAAGAGAGCCCAGGTGATGGGGTATGAAAAAGTTACCCTTTATGGCCTTGATGTGGTGCCCAAGCGCAGCATCGCCTTCAGCAAAATAGACCCGATTGAATGCCGCAACCTGTTTATTCGCCACGCCTTGGTGGAAGGCGATTACCGTTCGAAAGCGCCGTTCATTGCGCGCAACCGGGAGATGCTCACCAGTGTCGAAAACCTCGAGAGCAAAACCCGTCGGCGGGATCTGCTGGTAGACGATGAAGTGCTGGTCAGCTTTTATGACGAGCGCTTACCGGCAGAGATTGTTAGCGGTCGCCATTTTGAAAACTGGTGGAAAGGCCTGACGGCGGAAGAACTGCGTAACCTTGAGCTGACCGAAGAAGACGTGTTGCAGCGCCCGGTAGATGCTCAGGCTGCCGAACTCTACCCGGATTTTCTAGAGTGGGAAGGGGTTCGTTACCCTCTCAGTTATGAGTTTGAGCCTACCAGTGAGCGGGACGGCGTTACCCTCCACGTTCCGCTTATGGCACTCCGTCAGATTCCCTCCCGACGTCTGGAATGGCTGGTGCCCGGGCTTTTAAGGGAGAAATGCATAGCGCTGGTAAAAGGGCTTCCAAAAGCCCTGCGGCGCAATTTCGTGCCAGTGCCAGATTTTGTTGATGCCGCCGTTGCCAACTTACAGCCTTCCAATGAGCCTTTGGCTCTGCAATTGGGAGAGCAATTGCGCCGAATGACAGGTGTGCGTATTGATCCCGAAATCTGGCCTCGGGATGAACTTCCAAGGCACTTGCGAATGAATCTGAGGGTGCTCGGGGATGGTGGCAAGGTGATAGCTGAAAGCCGCGAAGCTACCACACTCCAGGATCAGCTTGAAGGGCGGGCCGAGGCGGCACTGGCATCAGCAACCAGCGAAGCTACTAATAAAAAGCCTGCCCTCGAATACACCGAGTGGGAATTTGGCGAGTTGCCCGCCAAAGTTCAAACTGAAAAGGGCGGTATGCAGATAACGGTGTATCCGGCGCTTGAGGATTTGGGCAAATCGGTGAAGGAAATTCGTTGTCTTGATCGGCTCACTGCAGAGGATACAACCCGTAAGGGTATTGCACGTCTTATTCTCAACCGGTTTGGCAATACGCTGGACGATCTGGAGCGCAAACTCCCGCGGTTTAAACAATCGGCTTTGATGTTTGCGCCCATTGGCAAGGCAAAGTTACTTCTCGACGATCTGCTTTTATCGACGGTAATGGCGCATTTTTTAAACGATCAGATGCCCGATTCCCGGGCGGCATTTGATGAGCTGTTTGACCGGCACAGGGGGGATTTTATACCGGCCCTTGAGCAAGCCGACGAGCGTCTGTTTCAGGCTATGACGGGCTACCAAGAAATCGCAAAGAAGCTGAAAGGCAAAATCAATCTCGCCTTGGCCAACAGCATGTCGGACTTGAAGTTTCAGCTGCAGAATCTTGTTTATCCGGGTTTTCTGGTTGCTACACCACCTGAGTGGTTAGCAGAGTTTGGCCGCTATTTTGAAGCTGCCCTGGCAAGGCTTGAAAAAATGCCGAGAGAAATGGGCCGTGAAAGAGAGTTCCTGCATGTGATGGAACCGCTTTGGGGCCGTTATGCGAGCAAGCGGGATGAACAGCAAAGGCAAGGAGTACGGGACCCGGAATTGGTTATTTACCGCTGGATGCTGGAGGAGTTTCGCGTATCGTTTTTTGCTCAGCAATTGGGCACTGTTATGACGGTATCCGCCAAGCGCCTTGATAAACAATGGCAGCTAACTCGCGTGTGACAAACGAATCCCCGCGTTTGCGAGTCCAGGCGGGGCGGGCAAATTCTGCGGACTGTGTTAGTATTTCTGATAGAGCAATTTACCTGTCTTCTTATTTTCATATTTATGACGTGGGGTTAGCGTGATTAAAGCCGTCATTAGCGGAACCGGCCTGTACACACCGCCGGCAACCATCGATAACGATGAACTGGTCGAAGCCTTTAACCAGTATGTCGAAATGTACAATTTGGAACATGCGGATGCCATTGAGCGCGGTGAAACAGAGGCTTTGCAGCCGTCCTCTTCAGCATTTATAGAGAAAGCCTCGGGTATAAAGCGTCGGCATGTCATTGACAAAACGGGCATAATTGATCCGAAACGCATGGCTCCCTACATCCCGGAGCGCAGCAACGACGAGCAATCCGTTCAATGTGATATGGCGGTTGTGGCCTGCAACGAAGCACTGGCTCAGGCCGGCAAGACGGCTTCTGATGTAGATGCGGTTATCGTTGCCTGTTCCAACTTGCAGCGCGCCTATCCCGCTGTCTCTATTGAAGTCCAGGCTGCTTTGGGTATTGAAGGATTCGCCTACGACATGAACGTGGCATGCAGCTCAGCAACGTTTGGCTTGCAGGCTGCAGTCAACTCTGTAGAAAGTGGCTCAGCTCGGGCGGTGCTGGTTGTAAGCCCGGAAATCTGTTCTGGCCACCTTAATTTCCGTGAGCGGGACAGCCATTTCATTTTTGGTGATGCCTGCACGGCGATTTTGGTTGAGCGGGAAGAAGATACCCAGCCCGGGCATGGCTTCGAGATTCTTGGCACTCGCCTGAAAACGACCTTTTCCAATAATATCCGGAATAATTTCGGCTTCCTGAACCGGGCGGACGAATCCGGTATTGGTAAACCTGATAAACTGTTTATCCAACAGGGTCGTAAAGTATTCAAGGAAGTGTCGCCACTGGTAGCCGAAACCATCCAGAGCCATCTGGATAGTCTGTCACTTGCGCCAGGCGATCTGCGCAGAATGTGGCTGCATCAAGCGAACCTGAACATGAATCAGCTTATCGCCCGCAGGGTGCTTGGCCGGGACGCAACGGAAGATGAAGCCCCGGTTATCCTTGATGAATACGCTAACACCAGTTCAGCAGGCTCCATCATTGCCTTCCATAAGCACAAAGACGACCTGATATCCGGTGATACGGGTGTTATATGCTCCTTCGGTGCAGGTTATTCCATTGGTAGTGTAGTAGTGCGCCGGCGCTGATGGCTTTTGCAGCAGCGCTTCGGGGCTGCTGTAAACGCAAAAGTCGACAATCCAAGAGTTGAGCATGACAAAATTTTCACCCCGGGGCTGGCTTGCTGCCATGCAACTCGCGGCAGCTTTCGCACTGGTGTTTTTCGCAGGCACCGCCACGGCACAGAGCGCGGCGGAGCCGGCATCTGAGGGCGCGCGTGCCGTCAACCCGCAGGACCCCTACGAGAACTGGAATCGCAAGGTTTATACATTCAACGACACCATTGACCGGTGGGCGTTGCGCCCTGTGGCACAAACCTACCGCACCTTTACGCCGGATATTGTTGATCGTGCTATCACCAACTTTTTCAACAACCTGTCCGAAGTAAGGAATTTCACCAACAGCATTTTCCAGCTGAAGGGTGAATCAGCCATTGTTGCTGCTGGGCGCTTCACTTATAACACGGTGTTTGGTCTGGGTGGGTTGATTGATGTTGCAACGGCATTTGATCTGCCGGAACGTCCAGAAGACTTCGGCCAAACCCTGGGGTACTGGGGTGTTGGCTCTGGCCCTTATCTGATGCTGCCATTCCTCGGGCCATCCAGCCCTCGGCATTTTAGCGGGTTGGGTGCAGATGGTTTTGTATTGCCGTCTCTGTGGGATAATGTGGATAGCCCTTATAATTACTATGCACGGGGCGTTCAGATTATCGATAAGCGAGCAGACCTGATACCCGCAGAGGGGTTCGTCTCGGGCGACGTTTATATCTTTGTCCGTAATGCTTTCTTGCAACGTCGCGAGTTTCTGATTAACGACGGCATGGTTACTCAGGATCCATTCGCCAGCGAAGATGATGACGACCTGATGCTTGACGACTTCTGACTCGGACATCTGGCTCAAGGAGAGGCGCGGTGCTGAAAGATCCAAGGATTAGTAAATTCCGCAAGATGCTGGCTGAGGCACCGAATTATGAGGTGTGGAAGGCAGCGGCTCTCGAGCTGGACTTTCTGGAAGGTAATGCCGAGTGGAAAGAGGATTTTGTCTCAGAACACTACCATTACGAATTGCTGTATGACCGCCTGAGCAGTATCAAACAGTATCGCCAGCAGAATGATTTTGAACGCCTCAAGCGCGCATTGCGAGAAGGGCTCCATCATGACCTTGGCAATATGGGCAACCCGGCGCTTTACACACGCTCCCGGGTTGGTACCAAACATCTGATTGAAGAGTACATAGCGCAGGCTTGCGAAGCCCTGGATTTTCTGTGCGACCACCCGGTGCCCGGCTTTCCGGTTGCTGACAAACTTCAGTTTTTTCGCGACACCCTCACGAGTTATGGTCGACCCACACTATTGTTAAGTGGTGGCGCCAGCCTTGGCATGTTTCATTTTGGGGTTATCAAGGCGCTATGGGAGAGAGGGCTGCTGCCGCAGGTTGTTACAGGCTCCAGTGCTGGCGCAATTGTTGCGGGCATGCTGGGCGTGCACACAGACGCTGAAATCCCCGAGATGCTGGTCCCGGAGAACCACAATCTGAAAGCCTGGAAGTGGCGCGGCATAATCAGTGCCATGCGCGGCGAAGGTTTGATGGATCAAGAGCAGTTGCGCACGTGCCTGCGAACTAACATCGGTGAGTACACGTTTGAAGAGGCTTACCAGCGTACGGGCCGCTCGATTAACATGAGTGTGTCGCCGGTGCAGGCCCACCAGAAGGC
>Ga0209075_1001274_pt1 | contig 23889 bp, 20 predicted proteins | sample Stecom2011_FD_187523 | JGI IMG/M metagenome (GOLD analysis project Ga0209075, IMG submission 187523) | Agricultural soil microbial communities from Utah to study Nitrogen management - Steer compost 2011 (SPAdes) (version 2) | ecosystem: Environmental > Terrestrial > Soil > Agricultural land...
TTTGCATACCATGCGTATGTCCAGAGAGGGTAAGATGGATTTTCGAGGGATGTTCTTTGACGACTTTCTCCCAATGAGATGGATCATGAGACAACAAAATCTTAAAGTCCTTCTGGTTGACCCCCCGCAGGGCTTTCTCCAGATCACCTTTGGATTTGAAGCCAACGCCCCAGTTTTCAACTCCGAGAAGCTGGATTTTCGCGCCATCTTTTTCGATCGTCACATGCTCGTCCAAGAGCAACCGATACCCCATTTTTGAATGGCTTGCTTTAAGATCAGCAAAGTTTTTGACTTTTTCTTCTGGCGATGACCATTGCGTATAATCGCCATAATCATGATTGCCTAAAATGGAAAATTGGCCGTATGGCGCGTTGATTTGTTTAAATTTTTCCACTAAGGGACTTATTTCTTTAGCGGATACATTGATCAAGTCACCCGTGAAGACAAATAAATCCGAATTCTGCTCCCTAGCCAAATCAACACCCCTCTGCACGGCGGTGAAATCCTTAAAACTCCCTGCATGAATATCAGAAAGCTGTGTAATCGTGAATCCATCGAAGGCGTCGGGAAGATCATCAAAATAAAGAGTTTCCTTAAATACCTTGAAATTATACTTCCCTTTGATGATTCCGTACACAAATCCGACAAAGGGAACTGCCGCAATGAGCAATGCCATCTGGCTGATAAACTTACGTCTGTCTGGAACGTAGGATTGGCTGTTGGAGACGTTGCTGGAGAAAAAATTCACTCCGGTTTGTACGCCACGAAAAAGGTCTTCACCCAACAGAAATAAAATGATGGTTGCTTGAGTGATTGTAACCGTCAAAAATATATTTAGTCCCATCTGTGCATTTCCAGAAATTTCCCCTGTGCGCGAAATGGTAACAACGGAAGAAATGATAAAGAAAATATAGGCGCCTGTAAGCAGCCAATAAACCAGATATACAACGTATTTTCCCGTTGGATTTCCCCAGTTGGTAAGGACAGTCTTCAAGGCTTGGAAAACATACCAACTTAAGATAAGGGAGAATAGGGAAAGTATGGAGAGAAAGACAAAGGATCCGAAATTGCTCATTTATTTTGAATTAATAAATACTTAATCGGATTGTCGATAAAGAAGTTTGGTTTTTAACATTTTTTACGGAAAACCGTCTCTTTGCTAAAAGAGACGGCTCAGTTTCATAATTTAATTATCAATCGATCTTTCCTGCCAAATCCAGAAGAAACGTATATTCTAAGGTAAGTTCTTTTAAGGCTTGGAATCTTCCGGATGCCCCCCCGTGGCCGGCATCCATATTGGTGTACAACAACAACTTGTTGTCATCTGCCTTCATCTCACGCAGCTTGGCAACCCATTTGGTAGGCTCCCAATACTGCACTTGACTATCATGAAGTCCGGAAGTGACGAGCAGATGGGGATATTCTTTGACGGAAATATTATCATAAGGAGAATAAGAAAGCATATACTCATAATACTCCTGGTTCTTCGGGTTTCCCCACTCGTCAAATTCCCCTGTAGTTAACGGGATACTTTCATCCAGCATGGTAGTTACCACATCGACAAAAGGAACGGCTGCGACAATTCCATTGTACAATTGAGGCTCCATGTTCATGATTGCACCCATTAACAGGCCTCCTGCACTTCCCCCCATGGCGTAAAGATTTTCTGGATTGGTGTATTGTTGTTCTACAAGGAACTTGGAGCAAGCAATGAAATCCGTAAAAGTGTTCATTTTGTTCAGCATCTTTCCATTCTCGTACCAGTGTCGTCCCATTTCCTGCCCGCCGCGGATGTGGGCAATTGCAAACACGAAGCCTCGGTCCAACAAGCTGAGCCTACTTGGACTAAAAACAGCATCCATACTGTACCCGTACGAACCATAAGCATATTGCAGCAAAGGATTGCTGCCATCCTTGTGGAAAAGGTTTTTATTGTAGACCAAGGAGATCGGAACTTGGACACCATCAGAAGCGGTAGCCCAAATTCTTTCGGAAGTATATTGTTCGGGATCATAGCCGCCTACTACCTCCTGCTGTTTCAACAGCTCTTTTTGACGGCTGATCATGTTATAGTCATAAGTAGAGGAGGGGGTAGTAAGAGAATTATAGCCAAAGCGCAAAATGTGGCTGTCAAATTCGGGATTATGTCCAATCCAAGCTGAGTAGGTCGGTTCTCCGAATTCAATATAATGCAAATCATCGCCTTCCCAAGAACGCACCTGGATCCGATTCAGACCATTGAACCTTTCATCCAAAACAAGGAAGTCCTTAAAAACCTCAAATTCTTCCAATAATACGTCATCCTGATGCGGTATCAGATCCGTCCAGTGACTTCGGCTGGGACTGAAAACGGGAGTTTTTACAAGCTTGAAATTACTTGCTCCAGCATCATTGGTTAGAATAAGAAAGTCATCCTTGTAATGTTCTACAGAATATTCCAAGTCTCTGACCCGTTCTTGAATAAGCGTCATCTCCGCATTCGCATCATCCGAGGGGATAAAACGGGTTTCCGTAGAAACGGTACTTTGGGAAGTGATAAAAATATACTCCTTAGATTTGGACTTGCTGACCTGGCAGACAAATGTCTCATCATCCTCTTGGAATACCAGCACATCGTTTTCTTGCTTAGTCCCCAACACGTGTTTATAGATCTGGAATGACCTTAGTGTATCGGGGTCTTGTCTTGAGTAAAACAGCGTCTGGTTGTCATTTGCCCACACGATGTTCCCCGTTACCGATGCAATCTTGTCCTGTAGGTACTCACCTGTAAGCAGGTCTTTAAACCGTATATCATAGATCCTTCTTCCAACACTATCCTGAGAAAAAGCCAATAATTGTTGATTTGGCGCCACGACTATTGAACTTACGTTCATATAGTCAAAGCCTTGAGCCAGTATGTTGATATCCAGCAGAATTTCTTCTTCTGCGTCAAGGCTTCCCTTTTTTCTACAGAAAAGAGGATATTCTCCGCCTTTGATGAATTTGGTGTAGTAGTAAAAGCCATCTTTAAAGTAAGGGACACTCTCGTCGTCTTCTTTGATCCGCCCTTTCATCTCCTCAAAAAGCTTCTCCTGAAATTTCTCAGTATGTCTAAGCTGATCCTTTAGGTATTCATTTTCTTGATTAAGATAGTCGATGACCTCTTGATTCGTCCTGTCATTTAGCCAATAATATTGGTCAATTCTGGAGTGGCCGTGTATGGAAAGTTCTTGAGGAATTCGTTTGACAACAGGTGGTCTTGAAACAATTAATTCTGACATGTTATGCTAATCGATCTTTGTTCGATGGGTAAACATGCTACAAAATAGAATAAGTTCACTGAAGTTCAAAAATGGCGGCGGTGTGCAAAGAACAGTAAGGGATAAAAGAAAAAGGCAGCCTCTGAGAGACTGCCTTACCGAAGTATTATCCAATTACTGGTACCGCTATTTCTTCTTTTAGAAACTGCACTTCTCCCGTATCCACGTCGTAATAAGCACCGGCAACGCCGATTTCTCCGTTTTCGTAAAGTTCCCTTAAAATAGGGCTTTGTTCAAGGATCATATTCATCGTTGAAAGTACGTTTTTCTCCTCCACTGCTCTTATGAAGTCAGGGTGGGTTCTGTCAACCTCTGGCATTTCCGCTTTCACTTCTTGCACCGCTACCTCTACCTTTTCCAACAACCCGGTTAAATTACCGAGCTTAACTCCTGCACAGGCACCTTTGATTGCTCCACATTTACTATGGCCTAAAACAATAATTTGTTTGGATCCGGCAAGTTTGCAGGCAAACTCCATGCTGCCCAGAATGTCTTCATTAATAACATTTCCGGCGATTCGGACACTGAAGATATCTCCCAAACCTTGATCAAAAATAAGCTCCGCAGAAGTCCTGCTGTCGATACAGCTTAAAATGATTGCGAATGGAAATTGGCCATCTTTCGTCGCATTGACCTGCTCAAGCAGGTTTCTGTTCATTTTTAAATTATTTACAAATCTCTGGTTTCCTTCTTTTAAAATTTCCAGTGCCTTAGCTGGCGTCAAATTAGCTTGTGTTTCTGCTGTTTGCGTTTTCATCGTTGTTAAAATATTTTGTTCCTTGACGTATACTGCCAAGATTAATTATCGAATAATTGGTTTTTTCGTTCTTCCGACAAGAGATTCTGTTCTATGGAAACTTTATTCCCGGCGTCGATATCGTTTTCAAGTTGATAGGCTTCCTTAAAACCAAGCAAAAGGACTTCTATACCTTTCTCCGGTGCGTTTACCGTCTTGAATTCATGGATCAGGTCCAAAACATCATGGGCGATATACACTGTGTCAGAGGCATTGATGACCACCCTGCTGTTTCGGGGCAAGTTGTTTAGGGTCAACTTTATTGCAGCTTTATTTAGGAAAGAAACCTCCTGAGCGAGGTCTACATGGATGATGTCGCCGGATTTATACTGTTCTTTTCTGAAGAAATAAGCTCTCTTTATATTGCCACGAAGGATAAATATTACGCTGATGATCATCCCCAGTGCCACCCCTTTCAACAGATCTAGAAATACAACCGCCAAAAGAGTTGCAATGAATGGGATGAACTGGTATTTTCCTTTTTCCCAAAAATGCTTAATAGTCGCGGGATTGGCCAATTTATAGCCGATTGTCAACAGAATTGCCGCAAGCGTAGCCATTGGTATCCTGTTAAGTAGCATAGGAATAGATGCAACACATACCAGAAGAAGTAGGCCATGGATGATGGCGGACATTTTGGACTTGGCCCCCGCAGTTATGTTAGCGGAAGATCTTACCACGACCGAAGTCATGGGTAAGCCCCCCAAAACACCACTGATCATGTTGCCAATGCCTTGGGCTTTCAATTCCACATTGGTGTTTACAAAACGCTTTAGAGGATCCATCCTTTCCGTAGCTTCTATGCAAAGCAAGGTTTCTATTGAGGCGACTATGGTGATAGTAACGGCCACTACCCATACGCTAGGATTTCCTATTGATGCAAAGGATGGACTGATAAATACTTCTTTTACTTCATCGAGGTTGGTAGGTACCGGTAAGTTGACCAAGTAGGCTCCATCAACAGCTAACGGGCTTCCCGTTAACAGAAATAGTGCGTTGATAACAATTCCTAATACAACTGCTACCAAAGCTCCAGGTATCAGTTTTAGCTTTTTCAAAGCTGGGATGTTTTGCCAGGCAATCAATACCCCAAGTGAAGCTAGGGTGATGATAAGTATACCGGGCTGGATATCCAGGAAGGAAGCAAAAACTGATGAAAAGATGCCTAGACCAGAACCAATTTCTACATTAGCTCCCAAAGCATGGGGAATCTGTTGTATAAAAATTATGACCCCAATTCCGGCCAGCATCCCTTCGATCACATTCGATGGAAAATAGTTGGAGATGGTTCCTGCTTTGATTAAGCCTAGGATTAATTGCATGGCTCCAGCCAAAACCACCGCCAGCAAGAAGGCCTCGTAGCCCAAGTCCATGATGGCTACAAAAACTATGGCAGTCAAACCAGCTGCAGGCCCGGATACACTGATATGCGATTGACTCAAAAAGCCGACTACTACTCCGCCAATTATGCCGGTGATTATACCGGCAAACAGAGGCGCTCCGGATGCTAACGCGATTCCCAAACATAGAGGAAGTGCCACCAGAAATACAACCAAACCGGATGCAAAATCCGACTTCAGATTTGCAAATAGATTGCTATTTTTCATTTATAAGAATTATGAAGATTGAAAATAAGGATGTTCTAGTACTTGAATACTAAAACATCATGTGTTTGGCCATTGAGGCTAGCTTTCATTAAGCTGTAGGGCCGACAAAAAACTCAGGAAAGTTCAGGAGGTGGGGCAACTTCCCCGGGACAATAAAGATTAGCCAGAATTTTAATGTAAAAAGTCTCTGAACCTTTAATTTCTTTAAGTTCTAATGATCCCACCAGCAAATTGGATTTTTTAAAAAACTCATCCGACAAGCCAGCGCCTTTTTCTTTCGTTTCTTTGGTTTCTTCTTCCGCAAGATTGAATACCATGGAAATATCTGCATCCTTATCCACTGCCGTCACCATTACGGTGGGGCTCATTAGAAAAGATAAAAACAGCATTAAAAATGCCATCGAAATCCTGCGGTATGTGGATTGTTTAAATTTCAATTTGATAATTTGAGAAGGCAAGATAATGAATAATATAAAGTTCTAACGTTCTTGGCGCACTAAGGTTAAGAAATTTTATAAAAATTATCGTTTCTGCTAGATTTTATGACGAGTATTGCTGATTCGGTAATCATCTGTTTATGTAGCTAGATGGAAAAAAATGAAGGGTTTTGTATATTTTTGTGTCTTAATCTTTATATTCATAGCTAAATTTAAAAAACCTAAAACCAAACTATGGGACTAATCAAAGAATTTAAGGAGTTCGCCGTTAAAGGCAATGTTGTGGATTTGGCAGTTGCTGTGATCATCGGCGGTGCTTTTGGCAGTATTGTTTCCTCCTTTGTTGCGGACATTATAATGCCCCCACTAGGTCTTCTTTTGGGAGGAGTGGATTTTACGGATTTAAAATGGGTAATGAGAGATGCGTATGTGGATCCCGATGGAACGGAATTAGGAGCTGTATCTCTTAATTATGGCACTTTTATCCAGACTGTAGTTGATTTCTTGATCATTGCTGCAGCTATTTTTATGGCTATTAAAGGGTTGAATGCGCTGAAAAAGAAAGAGGAAGCAGCTCCTGCTGCACCTCCGGCACCTACCAAAGAAGAGGTCTTGCTTACTGAAATCAGAGATATATTAAAAAACCAACAACCGAACAGACCGATTTAAAGAGTAGGTTAAACTAAAAAGAGCAGCTAAAACTGCTCTTTTTAGTTTAACTCACATTCGGGCATTTTCAATGAGAGAGGCTAATTCCTGCACTTGCGACTCAGGGTCTCCTCCCTTAAATCCGATGACCCTATTTCGTATGTTCCCTTGTGCGTCTATAATGAATTTTGTGGGTATGCCTATCACATCATAACTTTCCACCACCGGATTTCTTTTAGAGACAGGGTCTTTCTCGTCTATAAGCACCCTGAAATTAAACCTTCGCCTTGTCATCAATTGCTGAACCATTTCTTCTGGTTCTTCTTTTTGCTCCCATGTATTGATAAAAAGAAATTCTACCTCGGGATCATCTTTGTATTTGTCCACGGCCATCTGCATCGCGGGAAATGACTCGATACAGGGTGCACACCAAGTGGCCCAGAAATCCAATACCACAACTTTCCCCTTTAGATCTTTTAGGGATACTGAATTGCCTTCAAGGTCTTGAAGGGTGAAATTAGGGGCTGGCTCAGGTTTAGCGTTTTGGGCGTGAGCTTCTTGATGGGCAAATAACGCGGTAGATACCAACCAAGCCAATAACAATGTCTTCTTCATAGTTATATCTCCTTTCATTTAGTAACAGAACGCCGAATTTTCTTATGCCTTCTTTACGAATTCGGACTTCAATGCCATAGAACCGAACCCCTCTATTTTGCAGTCGATATTGTGGTCACCTTCTGTCAGCCGTATGTTTCGCACCTTGGTTCCAGCTTTAATTGGCTGAGAAGAACCCTTTACAGGCAGGTTTTTAATGACGACCACGGAATCTCCATCGGCAAGCAGATTTCCGTTTGAATCCTTGACCACGAGAGTTTCTGTTTCTTCCGTGATGTCGTCGGTCCATTCAAACCCACATTCTGGGCAGACAAGTTTATTGTCCATCTCATACGTGTATACCGAGCTACAGGCAGGGCAGGGGGGCATATTTTTCATGCCCCAAAGATAAGGTTTATTTGGTAAATAGGTATTTCATGGGAAACAGGCGATCAGATGTAGACGTTCAGGTGCTAAAATGACAAGGTAAACTTTTAGCAAAACCGAGTTTAAGAATTAATCTTGCTCGTTAAAACTACTTAATCAGTTTGGACAATTACCTCCTTTATGGAAATATAATACGTAACTTAAGAGGGTTATAAAGTTGCTGAAATATTACTGAGGAGATCATTGTGCGTTCAGCGAATGGAGCCTTGGATCTACTAGAAAACTAATATCGGGGGTTGAATTGACGAGTGTAGGCGTTTTTGGGGCAATTCCTTTTTTGCATGTTTTTTGCATTTTACATTGCTCACATCATCAACTTCAGGTTGAGAGCAGTTTGCGCGTTTGTTTAATTATTAAAGATGAAAGGTGCAGACAAAATGATGTCACATTATCACAATAAATTTCTCATGCCTCCGAGGCAAAATAGCTAACTACATGGTATTCAAAAAGATAATTAAGAAAATGCAGGAGGAAAAGGAGGTGATTTTGGGCGATGCAACCAAAGACAAGCTGTACTCCAGTGACAACGAGTTTCCTACTAAAGAACAGGCATCAACGGAATTCAAACGGTCAATCCAAAAACTTTTTCACGTGAACCAATGGTCTGACATGCCTGGGATCACGTCGACATTTGAGCTGCATGATGCTAACGGAGAAAAAAAACCTGCCATAAGACCAGAAGTTGGCGATTATGTGAGAATTGTTCTCCCCGGACCGGTTCCTGAAAACTGGGTGACTGTGGTGGATATTAAAGAAACAGAGGAAACGGCAGAATTTACGGTTAGCCCTAGCATCAACCCCACCAAAAGGCGTGAGGATCAGGATGAAATCCAACATTTTTTTATACCTGAAGCGACCAGTACCTTCAAGGTGCAATTGGCGGACAATAGGATTTCCGCTTTCGAAATCGGAAGAAACGAGGGCATCAATAACGCAGAGGATGCCGGTAACCGAAAACTTTTGAATACCCTAATTGCCGAAGGAGGTTGGGCAGGAGTACAAGAATTCCAATGGAATAAACTCACGGACTTTCTTGTGCACAAAATAGAACTGGAGTGATTTAAATCGGCCTCTCTACCTCTTTCGAAGGTTGGGTCTTTATACATCTTCAAATTCGATTTTGTCGAAAAAGTTGTATATTGATTTTATGGAAGAGGACGAGCTTGATAGGGTAAAAGAAAACCACAACCTATTGGTGTTTTCTTATTTGACTTTGAGAAATTTGATTGGTTTCTCGGGTATTTTGCTCCCTTTTGTTCTCATAGGTACGACGGTCATAGGCGAAGATGAGTACAGGATAGCACCCTCCATCAGCGATTATTACTATACCAATAATGGGGATGTGGTGGTTGTTGTCTTGTGTGTATTGGGAGTTTTTTTGCTCACTTATAAGGGCTATACGCGGAGCGAACGGATACTGACGTCAATAGCAGCTGTCAGTGCAATAGGCGTGGCCTTCAGCCCAACGTCGGCGTCCAGTGTAAGTGCCGCCAGTATTCATGTAACAAATGAGACGATCCCCTATTTTTTCGGAGTGCAGTTGCACCTTATTTTTGCGGCGTTATTCCTTACTTCATTGGCACTGATAGCTTTGGTGTATTTCCCCAGATCGAGGCATCCCGTCATTCCGGTCAATTCCCAAAAATACAAACGAAACAGAATATATAGAATCAGCGGCTGGTTAATGGTTGGGTCTCTCCTGTTAATTGTAGCGTATTTTGTACTCAATCCGGAATGGCTTAAGGGCGTACCTGTCGTATTTATTTTGGAAGCCGTCGCTGTCGAGGCTTTCGGCCTAGCTTGGATTACCAAAGGAGAGACGCTATGGCCAGATGGAGAGCATTACATTCAAAGGGCGTATCGTGCATGGCTAAGTAGAGTGACATAGCAACGTCATCAGGATCTACGTCCGTCATAAAAATAAAAAGGCTCGGAAAAATTTCCCGAGCCTTTTGCTTCCCTCGTTAAACTTATCTCTTAAATAAAGTTGCTCTGTTTGGGGTTGGGATCCCGATCGTGACGTTGTGTAATAGTATCCGTGGTTCGGGTTCCAGTTCCTAAAGGAGGCGTTGGTTCCGTGGCCCGCTCAAAACCATAGTAGGAATGCACTTCGGCCAAAAACTCGTGCTGTGGATGGTCAGGCCATTCATCTTTTTCAAAACCGGGGGCATCTTTTAACCTGTCTTTGTCTACATTGAGGATAAAAACATCCTTCTGAGCAGTATCAAAGGCAAATGCTTCCCAAGGAATGGCGAAATATTTACTCCCCATGTTGAGGAAGCCCGTGTCAACCGAAAGCACTGCATAAACAGCTCTTCCGTTATGTGAATCAACCATTAGATCCTCGATCGATCCTATCTTATCCCCAACTGCATTTTGCACCGTGGTATTTTTAAATGACGAAGCCTTGATAAACCGGCTATGATTTGAATATTCCATGATTGTTAAATTTTTAATGGTTAAACTTCAATTCTGATCATAAACATCCAACAACTATGCCACTAGCCTTCTTTATCTTCAAACGTTGCCATGGCCTTTTCCATATTAATTCCCTTTCCCAGCACAGGCTTGAAGAGGTCTCCCTTCTCCAATACCCGTTCTACAGCGTTGTTAATGGTGAAATCCGACATCTTCAATCCCGGCTTGACCTCATCCCACTCCAAAGGCATAGATACCGTGGCTCCGGGTTTGGGCCGAAGTGAGTAGACCGAGGCAATGGTGGCTTGGGGTCTATTTTGTAGGAAGTCCAGGTACATTTTGCCCTTTCGGTCAGCAAGTTTCCTTTCCAAAGTGGTGAATTCCGGCAGTTCTTGATGCACCAGCGTCACGATGATCCGAGCGAATTCCTTGGATTGCTCATAGGTGTACTTTTCCCCTAAAGGAATATAAATATGCAGCCCCGTAGAACCGCTGGTTTTACAATAGGAGGCGACGTTCATTTTATCGAGCACCTTTTTAGTCGTCAGTGCGGCCTCGATCACTTCCTCAAAGCTGTTTTCATCCGGATCAATATCAATAATACAGAAAGAAGGATTGTCGGGATTTTTGACCGTGCTGCTCCAAGGGTTCATTTCAATGGCACCGAGATTGGCTACATAGAGCAACGTGGCTTCATTGTTAGTGATTAAGAAATGCTTGTCCGTTTTATCCCCCTCGCTGTGGTAGAGATACGTATCCATCCAATCCGGCACCTTTCCGGTGACATCTTTCTGGTAAAAACTTTTCCCTTTGATCCCATTGGGAAATCTGTTAAGTGATTGAGGGCGATCTTTAAGGTAAGGTAGGATAAAAGGTGCCATTTGGTAATAATAATTGATCAGCTCCCTTTTAGATATCTTTTCGTCCGGCCAATAGATCTTGTGGAGGTTGGTGAATTTCAACTCGTGGCCATTAACCTTCCGTACCTGGCTTTTATCCGTCGGGTTAAGCAAGGTCTTTCTGGATGATTTTGCAGGGGCTTTTATAATATTGGTTTCTTTATCAGGCTTGGTCGCATCGACTATCTCTTCTGTAGGAGCGGGTGCTTCTCGTATCACCTCTTTAGCGTTCTTGTCTTCCCGCATAGCGGCAAAGGAAGGGTGACGGAACACCCCATCCTGGGTAATTTCGGTAAAATTAACTTCTGCTACCAGCTCAGGCTTAAGCCAGGTTACGCTTGCGTTTGGTGGATTGGGACGAAAGCGGGAGGGCTTGTTATAATCGGGTAAAATATCGAAGGGGCTTTTTTTCATCACCAAGGGTTTGAAGAGTTCCAGCAACTCTTTCTGCTGCTTATCTTTAAAGCCCGTTCCCACTTTTCCGACGTATTGGAGCTTGTCTTGTTCATACACTCCCAGCAATAAAGAACTGAATACCTTTGATGTGCCCTCATTCTTCGTATAGCCACCGATGACTACTTCCTGTCTTTGCTGTACTTTTATTTTTAACCAATCTTTGGAACGGCTGTCTGGAACATAGGTGCTATCAGATCTTTTGGCGATTATCCCTTCTAAATTCATTTTTCGGGCTGCATCAAAAAAATCCGTGCCTTTGGCATTGACACTAAATCCAATTCGTATCAGCCCCTCTTCTGGTACAATGGACAGTAAGATGGCTTTTCTTTCCTTAAGAGGCAGATGCATCAGGTTTTTCCCATCGAGCCACAATATGTCGAAAACATAGTACAACAGCTCGCCGTCTGCTTCGCTTCGCCAGTTTTGCAGGGAGTTGAAGTTGGCGATTCCTTTGTCGTTGACCGCCACGATTTCTCCGTCCACTACCGCGTTGATGTCCCAAGCTTCCAAGGCTTCAAAAATGGGATAAAATTTCTGGTCGAAGGATTTGCCGTTTCGGGACATCACTGTTGTTTTATCCCTATTTCTAAAAGCCAAAGCCCTATAGCCATCCCATTTGACTTCATATTCCCAGCCGGGATCATCAAAGGGTTTGCTCACTAGGGTGGCAAGCATGGGTTTGAAAAAAGAGGGGAATTTTTCCTTTTCACCTTTTTTGGTTAGAGAAGGGAGATCCAGAGTAGGAGAGGGAACCTGCGTGTTTTCGGGGTCGACCTGTTGTTTCAGGTTTTTTTTGACGGATGTCCTGCTTGCCGGCTTGCTCTCATCTTTGTCAGCATCGTCAGTTTGCTGGTTTTTCTTCCCGTAAATGTTCTCTGAAGTGGTGGTGATTTCATCTAGGTTCTTTCCTGACTGCACTGATTTGTCTTTTTTTAAGATATCGCTTTTAGAGGAAAATTCATCCTCAATTTTCATCAGAAGCCACGAGTTTTCCCCTCGGTCAAAAGCCTTGACCAATGCAAAAGTTCCTTTTAGCTTACTTCCCTTCAGAACAAACTTAAGTCTACCTTTTTTCAGCTGTTGGAGGAGATGTTTCTCGTTAGATTTTTTGTCCTTACTGGCCTTCTCAGCCGGTTCGTAAGTCCCTTCATCCCACACCATCACGGTGCCGCCACCATATTGACCCTTGGGGATAATCCCCTCGAAAGTGCGGTAATCGTAGGGATGGTCTTCTACCATCATCGCCAAGCGCTTGACATCAGGATCTGTAGAAGGCCCCTTTGGTACCGCCCAGCTCTTCAGAACGCCCTCCATTTCCAGGCGGAAATCATAATGTAGCCGAGAGGCCGCATGTTTTTGGATGACAAAGCGAAGTCCGTTCTTTAAGGGCTTGCCGCCTTTGGGTTCAGGGGTCTTTTCAAAAGACCGCTTTTCCTCGTATTTTTCAAGGGCCATGTTGTTGCTGATTTTTGACGAAAAAGATCAAAAAACATGCCCGGGGAATGATTCCCGCAGATGGCATGGATTAGCGTAGGGGAAATGACTGAGGAGACTCCTGCAGGTGGTGCAGAAATGTGCAGAGGATGGAAGAACAAGAAGGCGGATAGCTACTATAGAAACGTTCAACGACAACCATGGGTCAAAAAAAAGCCGGAAGAAATAGATCTTCCGGCTTGGTATCGTTTAGTAGAAAATGCAGTATCTATTCCCTTTACCACTGTTTGGGATAAGAGATTATTTTGCTTGAGTAATAGTAATTTCCGCAAACTCTACCGGGCCGTGATCCCCTTGTAGGTAAATCGGTCCTGGCTCTCCTTCATTTCCATCCAAAGCTCCTCCGGTGATGCCGGGGATTTCTTGGTTGGATATCACTGTTTTTCCGTTGGTTACAATCGTGACCATTCTTCCAACTAAAGTGATTTCGTAGGTCTGCCACTGCCCAGGGCCTAAATTAGTGATTTCGCTCGGGGTCAGGAAGCCATATACACCTCCATAAAGCACGTTGGAAGGATGGGCGTCTTTAGGGCTGTCTTCGATCTGCACTTCATATCTTCCTCTCAAGTAGATACCGGCATTGCTTCCTTCAGGAATTCTAAATTTTACTTTGAGTTTGAAATCTTCAAACTTCTCGGTGGAAATAAGGTTGGCACCAGCCTTTGGGTTGGTGAGAATGCCATCTTTTACCACCCACTGATTTTCTCCACTGGCTTCCCATCCGCTCAGGTCTTTGCCGTTGAAAAGTTTAATTTTGTTTCCCCACTGAGGCTTGCCTTCTCTTACCAAATAGGGTGCTTTCACGCCGCTCCAAGACAGTTTTGTACCATCCGGTAAAGTTTGAGTGCCTTTAATTCCCTCAGCAGTCAGTTCACCTTCTACAATATGGGCGCCGTCGCCGCTTTCCCATTGGGGAGGGATAGAAAAGGAAAACTTGCCATTGTCAAACTTGATTTCCGATACGGGTCGGGCACTGCCATGGGTAGCCACAAAATAACCGACCAGCGTACGGGTTCCCGAAAGTTTTACTTCCAACCAGTTCGGTTCTGCCGTACCATTGTTGTCCAGCGTGATATTCCAGCGGCCGATCAGCTCTTTAGAAGATTGTTGGATGGACATGGAAGGAGTGGGTTCGGGGGATAATCCATAACCTCCAGACCCGAGGGACAATATGCTGCTTATACCTACAATAAGAATCGAACTATACATAAACTTTAAATTAATGGTTTAAAATGCCGAGGTTTAGAAAGCAAATTTAGCTTTTTTGCCGACAATTTCTGCGCAAAGCCTAAGGGATTGAAATTTTCACCATGATGAAGACTGCATAAGCCAGTACAGGGATTTGCAATTTCTAGATCTACCATTAATTCTTTTCGCAAAAATAATTAACGTCCCTTAGGTTTATTTTATAAACTACTTTATATTTAGTGAAATAAACCCTATTCATATGAAAAAGACACTACTTATCTACCTCATGGTCGGATTTGCATGGAATGCATTAGCCCAACAGAGCGCTGAAGAGGCCATGGGAAAACTGGATTTCCTCGTGGGTAACTGGCAAGGTACAGCACAGGCAACTACGGGACCGGGACAGCAGTTAAATTTGGAGCAGTATGAACTGGTGGAATTCCGTCTAAATGGAAGGATTTTGCTTATAGAAGGCAAAGGGTACGAGAAGGGAGACATGGTGTTCAATGCACTGGCTGCAGTTGCCTTTGATGAACACAAACAGGAATATGAAATGACTTCTTGGCTTAGTACCGGGCAAAATGCCCAAGCCTATCTGCTTGTGAAAGGAGAAAATACGGTGGAGTGGGGATTTGATATTCCACAGGGAGGAAAAATCAAATATGACATCTCCCTCAATGACAAAGGGCAATGGGTGGAAACAGGTCAATACTCACCGGATGGAAGCCAATGGTATCCTAGTTTTAATATGTTACTTACAAAAAAATAGTGTTTCAACCATAATCTTTTCAAATGGAAGTGAATAAAAAATGGGATGAGGCCGAGAGCATACAGCTGATCCGGTCGATGCTGGAAACTACCCGCTCCAGGATGTATAACCACCGGTTTCTCTATTTTCTGTGGGGGTACCTCACTTTGGCATGTGCCGTCGCACATTATATTTTGGGTTATGTGGTTGTTGTTGGTCAGCCTTATTTAGTTTGGCTTTGCATGCCACTCGCGGCTATAGTTCATATGGTGTATTTAACTAGGGAAAGGAAAACCCAGACGGTTAAGACTTATGCTGATCGGGTGATGGCAGGTATTTGGGGAGGGATGTCAATTGCTATTATTGCCTTGCTGGCGGGAGTGCCCAAGGTCGGTTGGGAAGTGGTTTATCCGGTATTTATGTTGTTGTATGGCGTGGCGGCTTACTCCAGTGGGATGGCTCTCCGGTATAAGTTTTTAATCTGGGGCGGAATTGTAAGTATTGGCTGTGGTATTTGGGCCTTCTATAAACCTTTTCCGGTACAACTGTTGTTATTGCAGGTAGCCATTATCGCCAGTTTTATTGTTCCGGCACATTTTATGACCCATAAACCTCAATAAGATTTTCCAGGACCTTGACCCTTTATTGCATAGTCAGCTTAGGCTGGCTGTTGTTTCCCTTCTGATTTCGGTAGATGAGGCGGATTTTAGCTACATCCGTAAGACTAGCGGGGCCACCTCCGGCAACTTAAGCGTGCAGATCTCCAAGTTGAAAGAGGCTGGATATATTGCTGTGGAAAAGTCTTTTAAGGATAATTTCCCGTTGACCACCTGCAGGATCACCGAAAAGGGTAAGGAGGCTTTCCTGCGGTACGTGGACGCCTTGGAGGATTATATCCAAGTGAGAAACAAAAATAAATGATGAATACATAGAAGCCCATCGGGATTGGGTCAACCTCGATGGGATCAGATCCTCTTGATTATCAAATTACGCCATTTTTCTTAATGATCTTTCATCACAGGTCAGCTATCAAAATGGTAACTGAATTCCTGCAAACGACATTCCCTTCCTTCAAAATTCAAACAAATAGCAACTTCTTGATTGCTCTGTTCATGAAGCAAGTCAATTCAACCAATCACAATCCGTCAGCAGTTTGAAGGGGATGCCATTCAAAGTATAAGAATTGAAAAATCATCCCCTTTGGCTTTCCTAGCCGTTCTCTTGATCCAGTAATTTAAGAACCCCTTCGTTTAAGCGTAAAGCCAGGTCTGGTATTTCATTTAAATCTCTGTTCCAGAATGAAGAATTAGCCAAAACAATTTGGGCAATGGCTTCAATGGGTTTATTTTTCCATACTTCCTGGAAGAACTCTGTAACCTCTTTTGTGTCCCTTACCGGCAAGGCCTCATCACCGTAACTCCCTTTATAAAAAACCACCAGGGCAGCCAGCGAGGTGACGAGATTCTCAGGCAGTTCTTTATTCGTCTGATAATACGCTAACAAAGACGGCAACACTCTGACTTGGAATTTGGAAACGGAATTCAAGGCGATATCCTTAAGCTGATGCTTAATGAAAGGGTTTTTGAACCGCTCCAATACATCCTGTGCAAATTTTTCAAGTTCGTCCAGTGGTAGATCAAGCGTAGGGATGATTTCCTTATAAATGGTTGAAGTAAGGAACTCGCCTACAAGGGGATCCTCTACCGCTTCCCTCACCGTGCGGAAGCCTTGGAGATAGGCAAAAGGGACTAGAGCCGTGTGGGCACCGTTAAGGATTCTGACCTTTCTCGTGCGGTAGGGGCTAAGGTCATTGACGAAGTGGATATCTAAACCTGTTTTTCCTACAGGAAATTCCTCTTCCAATGATTTTGGCCCCTCAATGATCCATAGATGAAACGGTTCCGCCATCACCATTAGATCATCCTTGAAGCCGATTTTCTCCTGAATTTCTTCTGCGTTTTCCTGTGGGAAACCCGGTACAATCCGGTCCACCAAGGTGTTGCAAAAGATATTATGCTCATTGATCCAATTTTCAAATTCACTTCCCAAGTTCCAGAACCGTGCATATTGGAGAATGGCTTCCCTTAACTTCTCCCCGTTTTTTTCAATCAGTTCACATGGCAGATGGATTAATCCTTTGCTTGGTTCGCCCTGGAAAATGGAAAACCTACGATAAAGCAGTGCAGTCAATTTCCCGGGAAAAGAAGCCGGTACGTTTTCTCCATGGATGTCCTGAGCATCAAAGTAAATGCCGGCTTCCGTGGTGTTCGAAACCATGAACCGTAGGTCCGGATTGGCTGCCAAATCTAGGAACCGGTTATATTCCAGATAAGGATTAATGGCCGGACGGACACTCGTGATCAAACGTTCGTCCTCCACCACCTGCCCATTTTGAAAACCCCGGGTGACTACATGAAACAATCCCCCTTGGGCTTGCAGTGCAGCCGCCGGTAACTTTCCATGAGGTTGCACAATCTGCACATCGCCATTAAAATCCGTTTTTTCATTAAGAACATCAATGACCCAATCCACGAAACCACGTAGGAAATTGCCGGTCCCGAATTGGATAACTTTGATCGATTTATGAGTGGTTATATCCGCGCTTTTCCTGTTTAAAAGTTTCATTCGCTAAAATTAAAATATTCTTTCGCGTTGTTATAGCATATATCGCTGACCATTTTCCCTAACCTTTCTTCGTCCGCAGGCAATTCGCCATTCTCCACGTCTTCACCGATTAAGTTGCATAGGATCCTGCGGAAATATTCGTGTCTTGGGAAGGAGAGAAAACTTCTCGAATCGGTGATCATTCCCACAAAACAACTTAATATGCCCATGTTAGAGAGGGTATTGATCTGCTTTTCCATACCATCTTTTTGATCCAGAAACCACCAGGCGGATCCAAACTGCACCTTGCCTTTGATACTGCCGTCATTGAAGTTACCGATCATCGTAGCCATGACTTCATTATCTGAGGGATTGAGATTATAGAGAATAGTTTTGGTCAGTTGGTCTGAGCTATCCAGATGGTTCAGATATTGAGCCAAGGCTCTGCTTTGTGAAAAATCACCAATGGAGTCGAAGCCTGTGTCTGGGCCCAGTATTCGCAGCATTCGTTCATTGGTATTCCTCAGAGCTCCCACATGAAATTGTTGGGTCCAGCCCTTAGCATGGTACATTTTGCTTAAATGGGAGAGGGTGGTAAACTTAAAGTAGTTGATCTCCTCCCTAGAAAGCTGCTGTCGCTGGTTTGCTCTCAAGAAAAGTTGCTCTATGTCAAAAGCATTTTCTTCAAAATAATAAAGTTGTTCAAGGCCATGATCGGAAAGCCTTCCGCCATGCTGATGAAAGAAATCGATCCTTACCTCTAACGCCTGGATCAACTCTTTGTATCCGCTTATCGTCACTCCGCTGGCTTCCTCCAATTTTTTTAGATAGTCCAAATAGGAGGGGTCCTCTACAGAATAAACCTTATCGGGGCGGAAAGCTGGGAAAATCTTCGGGGAGATGCCTTCTTGAGCTGCTTTTATATGAAATTCAAGAGTATCGATAGGATCGTCGGTGGTACAGACGATTTCCACTTTCATTTTCTCCAGTAGCCCCAAGGTGCTGTATTCGGGCTGCTGTAGCAGATCACTGGTTTTTTCATAAATGGCTTCCGCGGATTCGGCGGTCAATAGCTCCTGAATTCCGAAATATCTTTGAAGTTCTAGGTGTGTCCAGTGATAAAGAGGATTCCTCATGGTGTACGGGACCGATTCTGCCCACATCAAGAATTTCTCCTTATCGTTAGCATCTCCGGTAATGTATTTTTCATTTACACCAAGGGTTCTCATCCCCCGCCATTTATAATGGTCTCCTGCCAGCCAAACTTCCGAAATATTCGTAAATCGACGATTTTCAGCAATGTCTTTGGGAGAAAGGTGGCAGTGATAATCTATGATGGGCAATTTTTTAGCATATTTATGGTAAAGAAGTTGGGCAAACTTCCCCTTCAGCAAAAAGTTATCGTCCATAAAAGGTTTGTTGGAGGGATCAAGCTGGACGCTTTGCTGCTTATTCGGTTCGGCTATATTCATTTCAAAATGGGTTAGGTTATATTTTTCTTGTTGATGAAGCTCTGATAATCAATTCTGGCTTTAACACTGATTTTTTGGGTCTTACTTTTTTGTCACTGGCTTTTAGCAATTCAAAAAACAACTCAGCTGTCACATGTCCCATGGCGATACTTGTCTGGTCCACAGTAGAAAGGGAGGGCTCCGTAAAGGAAGTAAACGGTTCATTTCCAAAGCCCACAATTCCAACTTCTTGCGGTACTTTAACTTTATTTTCCTTTAACACCTGTAAGGCGCCCATAGCTGTGTAATCCGCTGCCGAAAAGATCGCGTCAAATTTTAACCCGCTATCCAACATTTGTTGGGCCGAGTGTTGCCCGTCTTCGAGTTGCATATTGCTCTCAATAATGAGGTTGGGATCGAAGGGAAGTCCGTTGTCTTGTAAAGCATCCGAATAGCCCCTGAAACGTTCCTTATATATATTGATCTTTCGGGGGCTGGTAAAATGCGCAATTCTTCTATAACCCTGCTTTATCAGGTGTTCTACCGCTTTATAAGCTCCCATATAGTCATCTAGTACCACTTGATTGACTTCCAGTTCATCAGTGATCCTGTCAAATAGAACCAAGGGTATACCTTTGTCAATTACGGACTGAAAATGATCAAATTTCTCGGTGTTTTTGGCTATGGATACAATGATTCCATCCACTCTGGCACTCAAGAGTGCATTAATAGTCTGTACCTCCTTTTCATAGGTTTCATAGGATTGGCAAAGGATTACCCTGTACCCTAGCGCATCGGCAATTTCATCAATGCCACGAACCACAGAGGAGAAGAAATTCCTGTTAGCAGTGGGAACTACCACACCAACTAGGCGGCTTTTTCCCATCCTCAAAGCAGCTGCAATGTTATTGGGTTGATAATTTGCCTCCTTTGCTGCTTTTATCACCATCTTTTTGGTAGCGGCACTTATCCTGGGGTGGTCATTTAAGGCCCTTGACACCGTAGAAGCAGTAATACCTAATTTTGATGCTATATCATGTACTGTTGTTTTTTTGTCGCTCATTCTTATTCTCCTACTGATTAATTAGAGAGGAGTTAATTGGTGGTAAGTTATTTGGTCACTGAGTCATATGTTATTTCCTGATATAAGCTTGACTAAGCCATTTGTTACCCCTCCAGGGTCTGTCTCCGCTCTCCGGACTTTATTTTTGTTCTACGTAGCGTCTTAATACACCTATCTCACTACCATGCATTCAATAAGGTTTTCCAATGGTTGCCAATATCCCTCCGTCGACATAAATAATTTGTCCGTTGACAAAATCACTTGCTCTGCTGGCAAGAAAGAGAGTGACCCCCGCCAGATCGTCAGGATCGCCCCACCTACCGGCAGGAGTACGGTTGATGATAAATTCGTTAAAGGGATGTCCCTCAACTCTTATAGGCGCAGTTTGGGTCGTGGCAAAATAGCCGGGTCCAATTCCGTTGACCTGGATATTGAATTCTGCCCATTCAGTCGCTAGGTTACGGGTTAACATCTTTAAGCCCCCCTTAGCAGCGGCATAGGCTGAAACGTTGTCCCTGCCGAGCTCGCTCATCATAGAGCAGATATTGATGATCTTGCCGCCTCCATGCTCCTTCATCGTTTTACCGATTCTTTGAGAAAGTATGAAAGGGGAAACTAAATCCACATCAACGACCTTTCTGAAATCATCGATTGCCATATCGAGTGCAGGCACACGCATGATCATTCCCGCATTATTGACCAATATATCGATTGGACCCAGCCTTTCTTCTATGGACGAAATACTTTGGTCCACTGCCTTCGCATCCGTTACGTCAAAGAGATATCCATGTGCTTCAATATTATCTTCAGCATAGGTCTTGATGGCGTCCTCCATTTTTTGCGGCGTGTTGCCGTTGATAACGAGGGTGGCACCGCTTTTAGCCAAAGCTTTAGCCATGGCCATTCCCAATCCATGAGTTGCACCCGTCACCAAAGCCACTTTGCCATTCAAATCAAACAATTCTTTCATTTAAAGTAGATCTACGGTTGAAACTCGATCCATATCGCCGTAATCTAGATTTTCGCCTGCCATGCCCCAGATAAATGAATAATTGGAAGTGCCCGCGCCACTGTGAATAGACCAGGGTGGGGAGATCACCGCCTGTCGGTTTTTCATCCAGATATGTCTTGTTTCCTGAGGTTGGCCCATATAATGACAGACGGCCTGGTCTTCAGCAAGATCAAAATATAAGTATGCTTCCATCCGCCGATCGTGTACATGGGCAGGCATAGTGTTCCACACGCTCCCCGGCTTTAGTTCAGTAAGTCCCATCTGGAGCTGACAAGTTTGTACAAGGGAGTTAACGATCAACTTGTTGATCACCCGTTGGTTGGATGTCTCCAGAGATCCCATTTCCACTTTTTCCGCGTCTTCCATTCCTATTTTTCGCGTAGGATAGGAGCTGTGAGCCGGCGCGGAATTGAAATAAAACAAAGCCTCACCCGATGCAGCAGGATGAAACGTGACCTTCTTTGCCCCTCGGCCAACGTATAAAGCTTCTTTTTTGTCCAGGGTAAAGGTGGTGCCGTCTACGGATATAGAAGAACGGCTGCCTATATTAATAATTCCCAGCTCCCTTCTTTCCAGGAAGTAATCCGCTTTAAGTTGTTCCACCGGCAGAAGTTCTAAGGGGGCTGATAAGGGGAAGATGCCTCCGACAATCAGTCTATCGAAGGTGGAATAAATCCCTTTAACGGTGTCTTTTTCAAATATTTCCTCCACTAAAAAATGCTCCCTCAGTTGTCGGGTATCATACTGCTTGACGTCATTTGGATGGGAAGCATGTCTCGTAATTATATTCATAGCCATAAATTTTTAGTGTAATCGGTTGCGCAATATAAAGTAAAATATAAATTTAAAGAAGGCTGCACCGGATTCTTTACATTAAGTCCTTATAATACTAAAACTATTAGTCGAAGTTTATTTAGAATGATTCAATACAGGAAAGAGAGGTTATTATTTTTCTACCTGAATTTTAATTATTCAAATAATCTTTTTAATATGCAATCGATTGTTCATCCCGATTTATCGGTTTTAAATGCCATCATCAAAAATCATTAACAAAACTCAAATAAATGAATAACAAATTTTCCCGCCGCTCCTTTCTTTATTCTGTCAGTATGTTGGCAGCCGGAGCGGCCATGCCGATTCCTGTCAATGCCTTTGGCTTGAATAAAAAATTGCGTGTAGTATTGGTTGGTACAGGCGTACGTGGTATCTCCTTCTGGGGAAAACGTCTGGTAGACGAATATCCCCAATTGTTGGAATTTGTAGGATTGAGTGATCATAACCCCGGACGCTTGGCATATGCCAAAAAGTTTATGGGGGTATCCTGCCCTGTGTTCACCGATTTTGATGAGATGATCAGTAAGACGAAGCCTGATCTTATCATAGTAACTACAAAGGACTCCAATCACCACGAATTTATTATCAAGGGGCTTGAAGCCAATATTGATGTGTTGACTGAGAAGCCGCTGACGACCGATGAAGACAAAACGCAGGCAATCCTGGATGCGGAGAAAAAATCCAATAAAAACCTGATTGTTGGATTTAATTACCGTTGGAGTCCTTACATGACCAAGATTAAGGAACTGCTGCACAGCGGCGAAATCGGGGAAGTCACCTCTGTTGACTTTCATTGGTACCTTAATAACCACCATGGAGCTTCCTATTTTAGAAGGTGGCATGGACTGATGGATAGCGGCGGATCTTTATGGGTGCATAAGGCAACCCACCATTTTGATTTATTGAATTGGTGGTTGGATTCGGATCCTGAAGAAGTTTTTGCGTACGGCGATTTGGAGCATTATGGGAGTAACGGTCCTTTTCGTCACACCCACTGTCGTCCCTGCCCTCATAAATCGGATTGTGCGTACTATTGGGATATCACCAAAAGCCAACATGACATGAACCTCTATGTGGAGAATGAAAAACATGATGGATACCTCCGCGACGGCTGTGTCTATAGACCGGAAATTGACATTTACGATAAAATGTCCGCGCAGATCAAGTATGCTAACAATGCGGTAGTCAATTATTCCTTGACGACCTATTCTCCTTATGAGGGATGGAAAATAGCTTTTAACGGCCGAAAAGGACGTCTGGAAGCATGGCTGGACATACCCTTTATGAATAACTCTACCATGAGCCAAGAAGAACTGCACGCCGCTGAAATGGCTCAAAACACCAATGAAGATATGATGTTCGAACCTTTGGTGCTGCACAAAAACTGGGAGGATTTCAAGATTATTCAAGTAGGTAGCGAAAGAGGCGGGCACGGGGGAGGAGACAAACGTCTTCATGATAAGATTTTTGTCAATCCGGACGCCGCAGATCCGCTAAAACATTCTGCCGGTTTACGGGACGGTGCCATGTCGGTATTGGTGGGGATTGCGGCAAGAAAGAGCATTCAATCCAATAAGCCTATTAAAATTGCAGAACTTTCCAGCCTAACTCCTACACCTGACAGGACATAGAGATACCTACCAAGCTCAGTAAGCCAACTTAAAGTCAAGTTGAGACCATATACCCTAATGACAGCCGCAGCAGATTATTTTCATGATCCCGCTGCGGCTTTGTATGTGGAAAAGAGAACTGTAGATTTATGTGTCTTGACTTGGCCTGATGTGGATTAATGCTAATTTAGCAATCTCAAAATTTGTTCAATTAAAAAATATTCTCAATTATGAAAGGGATTAAGAATTTTATTTCTTGCCTGAGCGTATCGATATTGATTTTT
>Ga0209075_1001279_pt1 | contig 23794 bp, 23 predicted proteins | sample Stecom2011_FD_187523 | JGI IMG/M metagenome (GOLD analysis project Ga0209075, IMG submission 187523) | Agricultural soil microbial communities from Utah to study Nitrogen management - Steer compost 2011 (SPAdes) (version 2) | ecosystem: Environmental > Terrestrial > Soil > Agricultural land...
CACCTTTGGTTAGGCGGCATTCTGGGTGTGTTTGATATTTATAACTAATATTTAAAGCAGATAACGAAAAAATGGTGTGGAAGAGTCACCCTCCACACCATTTCAACAAACTTCAAGATTTTTATCTAAATTATTCCCCGTTAAAATTCCAATCCGACTTCAAATCTAGCCGTAGTGCCTGGTGATTGTATATAACCACTGTCGACATACTTCTCATTAAGGATATTGGCTGCTGACAACGCCCAGTGCCAGTTGTCGTTCTTCTGTTTTAAACCTAGGTCCCAAATAAAGTAACCGTCTTGGTTATAACGTGTTTCGTACTTATACAAAGAGGTTAGGCTCAGCTTAGGAATGATTTGATAAGCCACATTCAATACTGCTTGGTGTTCTAACTGAGATTTTGAATAGCGAGCTTCAGGGAATGAGTTTTCAAAGTCTTGCCATAGGCGCGTATAACTAAGACTGGCTTTCTGAAACCTATATTGCGCTAACAGCCCAGTGGCATCCAACTCAATATCCATACCCTTGGTATCAATAGACTCAATGTTGCGCGCGGTAAAAGGGTCGCCATTGGTTATTTCTGCGTTGGTACGGGTGAAGTCTATGGCGTTGGTGGTTTCACGCTTAAACACGGCCAAACGAGTTAAAACACCGGCTAAGTTTAAACGAGCCCCGAGTTCATAACTGTCGGTTTCTTCAGGCTTAATTGCCGGGTTACCAAAGTCAGGGTTTTTATTCATAAACATATCGTTCATGGTTGGTACGCGTACGCTGCGACCAGCATTGGCATAGAGTTGCTGCTGACCAATAGGTAGCACTAGGCCAACCACAGGCAAGGTATAGCTCTCACCGTCTTTATAGGTTAAATAAGACAAGCTACCGGCTACTTGCACAAGGTTAAGATCGTAATGACCATAGGCAAACAGGCTGTCATAGTTACGTCTGTGCTTGTTTCCCTGTATAACTTTATTGCTGTCTACTTCTTCTTCGTTAAACTCATAACCTAAAGAAAGATTCTGATTAGCGTGCATGCGTATACGCGCTTGAAAAGCCGTAGTTTCATGGTCAGAAGGCTGATAAGTTAAATAATAAAATTGGTCTTCGTGCTGGTGGTAGTTTAAGGCTATATCTATTTTCTGTTGGCTGTTAAAACGATGTTCATGAGTAAGGTAGGTTTGCCATTGACTGCCTTTTTCATTGGCTCTATCGGCTGCTGGACCATAGAACCCCTGTGCGCCAAACGCTTTGTTCATATAACCGGCACCAAATACAGTGCTGTTCTTTTCGCCCTGATAAACAGCACGGTAACTGCCCTGTTTGGTTTCATTATCTAATTCATAGCCGCTTAAGTAGGTATCAGCACGTTGGTAAACGCCACTGACAAACTGGCTAACTTTACCTTCGGATTTACCTAAACTAACCATGGCACGACCATAACCATAGCTGCCACCGGCAATACTGGCCTTGGCACTGCGGCCATTGTCTGTATTCACGCTTTTACGGGTAACTAGGTTAATGACACCGGCGTTACCATTAGGGCCGTATTGAGCCGCCCCTGGGCCACGCACAACTTCAATACGCTCTAAGTCTTCTAGGGCTACGGGGATATCAAAGTTGTGATGGCCACTTTGCGGGTGGTTTAATCGCACACCGTCTATCAACACTAGGGTTTGTTCGTAACCTGCACCACGAATACCAATATCCGCTTGCGAGCCAAAGCCGCCACGCTGGCGCACGTCTATGCCGCTGACCCACTCAAGTGCATCGCTAATGTTTTGTACTGGCAGCAGTTCGATATCTGCACGTTCCAGTACTTCTATAGCAAAGGCTTGTTCAGCTACTTCTTGAGTGAATAGTTGGCCGCTGACTTGCTGAGTATCTAACTCAAGTGCTGAAACAGAGTTAAAACAAAGCAGAGCTGTTGGTAGTAGAGCTTTCCGTAACATCTAAAAATCGCCTTGGTTATTAATAATGGCTGCACTTTAATTAGCATTAAATGTCTAGTAAACCAATTCGGTGAAGCAAGGTTACCCATTGCACAGTATTTAAGCAGATGTTTCGTTAATAGCAGTGCTAGAGCTGTAAGCGAGGTTAAATGAATGCCTTAAAACTGTTAAGATAAGACTTTTAATTTTCAGGAAATAAGATAACAGTGACTACTCTTATTAGTTTTAATGTCAATGGCGTGCGTGCCCGTCCACACCAATTAGAAGCCGTAACAGAAACCTATGATCCTGACGTTATGGGCTTACAAGAAATCAAAGTTCAGGACTCTGAATTCCCTTTAGAAAGTGTTGAAGCACTGGGCTACCATGTAGAGCACTTTGGCCAAAAAGGCCATTACGGTGTTGCTCTGTTAAGCAAGGTTGCCCCAGAGTTTGTACAAAAAGGCTGGCCTTGGGACGACGAAGACGCCCAGAAGCGTATTATTCATGGTCGTTACAATATTAACGGTAAAATCTGGAACGTTTTAAACGGCTACTTCCCTCAGGGCGAGAACCGCAAGCATGAAACTAAGTTTCCTGCCAAAGAACAGTTTTATGAAGATTTACAGCGTTATTTAGAAGAAAACTTTACCGCCAATGACCGTGTGGTATTAATGGGTGATATGAATATCTCACCGGAAGATATCGATATTGGAATTGGTGAAGTTAACCGCAAGCGGTGGTTGAGTTCAGGCAAATGTAGCTTCTTACCAGAAGAACGCGAGTGGTATCAGCGTTTGTTAGGCTTTGGCTTAAAAGACTGTTACCGCAAGCATTACCCTGAAAGCACCGAGCTTTACAGCTGGTTTGATTATCGCTCAAAGGGTTTTGACGACGACCCTAAGCGTGGCCTGCGTATTGACCATATTTTAGCGACAGCGCCAGTCTATGAAGAGTGTGTAGACTCAGGTGTGGCCTATGATATTCGTGGGATGGAAAGACCGTCTGACCACGCCCCTGTTTGGTCAAAATTCAAGTAAACAAGGTAGGTGGCTTGCTAGGTAACAAACTTAGAAAATAGCTGCATAAAAAGCCTGCGGCTCGGTTTGCGTACTGTAAACCGACCTAAGGCTGACTTGCCAACTGATGGCTTTCTTCTAATGCGGCTAAGTAGTCTAACCAGTTTTTAGCACTCGATGCCGTATTGGCAAACTGTAAAGCTCGCTGAAAATACTGTCTGGATAAATCGTACTCATTTAACTCATAAGCACTGCTGGCTACCAACATTAATGCGTTGGATTCGTCTTTTTCATTTAAGCCTTTTTTAATGGCTTTCTTAGCGTTATCAATAGCGTTTCGATATTCACCAATTTGCAACTGCAGTTGCGCTGCACGGTAAATTAAACTGCCGTCCTCCATATACTCACTGGCTTCAATTAGCGCTACAGCTGCCTTAGCGTGTTCACGGCTTTGTTGCCAAGCAGAGGCTAATATTTTCCAGTTACGGTCATTTAGCTCTAAGCTTTCATCGGCTAAGTGCTTTTGTAGAATGCGCCCTGCTCGTTCGGGAATTCCGTTATTAATTAACAATTGGACTAGCTGCATAATGGTAGTGGGTTTTTCTATATAACCACCGGCATAACCTAGCTCTAGGGTGCGTAATGCTTTGTTAGGCTGTTCTAATATTTGATAAAGCGCAGCTTGTTGTTGCCAGTAGTCTTCTTTACTAGGGTTGAGGCGGATAAGATCGTCTAGCACTTCGATGCTGGCAGCGTATTGTTTCTCTTGATACAGCGCCACCATCAACATCAGCAACCAGTTTTCCTTAGGTGTTTCAGAACGACTTACTGCCTGTTTTAGCCAAGGTATGGATTTATCGTAACGCTTTTTCATCTGACAGGCGGTAGCGGCAGTTACAAAGCTATGCGGTTGAATATAGCGTATTTGCTTATCTTCATCGCCTTCGTTTTCTTTATAACGACGCCCTTTACGCGGCTTGTCATTGTCTTCTTTTTCTTTTGCTAAAATTCGTTTAAGCCTTGGCTCTAAATCATTATAGGCATCGTCGGCACGATCTAAGCTAAGTAGTATTTGTGCGGCTGTAGTAGCAATTCCGGCCTCTTGGGCTGGCGCTAGTACATTTAACTCCAATGCTTTTTGAAAGTATTCCAAGCCTTTCTCGGGTTTTTCTTGCAACAACCAAAATTGGCCATGTAATTGATAAACTAAAGCTAAACCAAAACTTGGTTTAAGGTCTTCTTCTAACTTAGTTAGGCGTGCGGCTACTTGTTCGTATTCTTGAGCACTGAGCTGGTCTTGAATCTCATTCAATGTTTTATACAGCGCAGGCGTTAAACTGGTGTCTGTATTGGCCTGACTAGCCAAGCTACAGAAAGGTAAAATCAAAAGTAATACTAATGGGAATATGCGCATTACAAATCTCCCAATTTAAATTCAATGGTTTGAATGGCTTGCTGTTCCAGTGCTTTGCCATCTTCCATTTTAGGTTTGAACTTATAACGATAAAGCGCACGAACGGCTTCACGCTCAAACACCCCGCGTGGTTGAGCCTCTACTATTTCAACGCTATCAACTGTGCCTTCAGCGTTTATCTGTAAACGTGCGGTAACGTAGCCTTCTATCTTTTGACGAATAGCACGCTGCGGGTATTGTGCGCTCATACGCACTAATGGAATAACATCACTGTCACCAAAGCCCATACCAACGACAGCATCCCCTAACAACGATTGCTGTGAAATAGAAAGGTCTAAATCCAGTTGCGGCATATTAACAGCCATTTGTGGCGTAGGTGTTGAGGCTTCATTAACGCTTTGCTTAGGCAGTTTAGGTTTTTGCGGCTTAGGTGGCTCGACTTTATGACGTTCTTTACGGCGCGTTTCACTGTCTTGTTTTAGGCGCACGAAATCAACATAGGTTGAATTCCTATCTACCTGGGTATTGCTGTCGGGGCCGGCAACCATTTGTTGCATCAGCCAAAACAAACCCAGGGTAAATACCGCTGCCGCCAATAAGAAGCTAAACGCTCTTAACATCAGTTCGACGCCTCTGCCGAAATAGAGATATTAGTAATACCTGCCAAGCGCACTTGGTCCATTACTTTTACAACCATGCCCGCAGGTGAAAACTCGTCGGCTTGAATAATGACTGCACCTTCTGGGTTTTCTGCTTTCATGCGTTCGATATTCGGACGCACTGCACGCACATCAATGGCGCGGCGGTCTATCCATATTTCACCGTTAGCACGAATGGCCACTAAGATGTTACTGCCCTTCTTCTCTTCTGCCGTTTGCGCGCTGGGGCGATTAACGGTTACGCCACTTTCTTTAACGAATGAAGTAGTAACAATAAAGAAAATCAGCATGATAAAGACGATATCCAACATGGGAGTGATATCGATATCATTGCCTTCGGCTTCGGTGCGTGTACGACGACGTGCCATAGTAATTAGCCTATGATAAGTTGTTCAGCCAGCTTGCGTTCTGCACGGCCAGACAAACGTTTAAAACGAGTATTAAAATAAATGCCAGTTAAGGCCACTACTAAACCAGCCATGGTTGGAATGGTCGCTTGCGAAATACCATTAGCCATAGCGCGGGCGTTACCGGTGCCAGTAATAGCGAGTACATCAAAAACACTGATCATGCCGGTAACCGTTCCTAACAAACCCATTAAAGGGCAGATGGCAATTAGAATGCTGATGGTAGACAGGTTTTTTTCGGCAGATTGTTTGTGTTGGCTCAACCAAGAGTGACGAATTTGTTGCGCAGTCCAGCTTTGTTGATCTGATCTTTGTTGCCAGTTTTCAGTCACTTCACGAGCGAATTTAGGCAGTTCTATATAAAAGTAATATAGGCGCTCTAAAATCAGGCTCCATAACAGCAAGCACACCAACAATATGCCGTATAAGACGGGGCCACCCTGAGCTGTAAAATCAAACAGCCATTGCATACTACTGGCCCTGCTCTTGTTTAATTTGGTCTTGCTTGTGCTGTTCTATATTCTGCTGCTCAAGCGCTTCAGCTATTAATCCAGCCGATTGTTCGTCTAGTAACTGCACTAGATTTTTACTGCGCGCCGCTACCCAGTTATGGGCAAGCAACAGTGGGATGGCAACAATTAAACCTTCTACGGTGGTAACAAGTGCTTGTGAAATACCGCCAGCCATAAGCTTAGGGTCACCGGTACCAAAGTTGGTAATGGCTTGGAAGGTTGCAATCATACCGGTCACAGTACCAAGCAAACCTAACAGCGGCGCTATGCCTGCGAACAGTTTAATAATGGTCTGCCCCATTTCTAGCGCGGGGAGTTCACGCAATACCGCTTCGTCCATTTTCGCTTCAAGCACATCGATGTTAACGGGCTTAGGTATAGCGTAGTAACTGTTAAGAACACGTCCTAGCGGGTTGTTGTCATTCGGCTTGGTCAGTTCTTTTTGTTGCTGTTTAACACGCTTATTAATATTGCCTAAAACAATTAAGCGCCAAGCTGCAACGCATAAACCAATCACACCAATTAAAAGAATAATGTAGCCAACAAATGCACCTTGGCGAACACGCTCTAACAAGTCTGGGCTGGCTAAAGACATAGTTAACAATGCACCACGGCTTGGGTCTAAGGCGAAGGCGGCAACGTCATCTGTACTGGTTAAATACCTACGTGCCATTTTCGCTTCTTTAGGTTGATGGCCAAGTGCTTGTAACACTTTTAGTTCGGTATCAAAGCTTAAGTAACCTTGCTCGTTAATGGCGTTAAATACACCGATACGAGTGACTTCTTGCTGAACAGTGTCACCGGCTGGTGAAAGAACATCGGCAGAAAACGTACTGATGGCACCGTTAATGGTCATTTCGTGTTGTAAGCTGTACCAAAGGTCTTCTAGCTCATTAATGGTGGGCAGCTCTTTGGCCTCGGCTAACTTGTTGAGGTCGGCTTTGCGCTCATTTACTTCCACGCTGGTAAGGCTGTCTGCCAGTACTGTACTTAAGTCGTTGGCGGTTTGACGCACTACCCCGAACATTTCACCTAGGTTACCAACGCGTAAGCGCAGTTCTTCAGTGCGTTCAGTCAGTTTCTTTTCATTGTTATCAAATTCGCGCTTAAGCTCATCGGCACGTTTTTGCTCTTGTGCTAAGGCATCATTAGCTTCTTTAAGCAGCTGCTTTTGTGTGGCTATATCGTTAGCAAAAGCTGCTTCTCGGGCTTTTTCTATGTTCTTTTCTTGGCTTTGGTACTGGCCAATTTTATTCAACAAACCGTCTAGAGGTGAAGTGGCGACGGCCGTTTCTTCTGCTTGTGCGGGCGTAAAGAGTAAAGACAAGGTCACAATGGCTGAGATGGATAAAAACTTCATTACTTGCCTCCTGTGGATTGTTGCGAGGCAGGCTGTTTAAGAGACGCCTGTGTTGGCAAAGGAATAACCAATAACTCAGGTGCCGCTGATTGCTGCGCTACTTTTAAAGCTTTGCGTAAGTCACGCATATAGCCTGCGTCTAAAGCAATCCAGTCTTTGCTCGGGTGCCATACCCAGGCTTGCTGACCGTCGTTACTTAAGCGGTATAAGGCTAAACGACCAATACGTAAGAAGTCGTAAGAAACGTTGTCTTGCTTGGCGCGGTAAGCTTCGATATTACGACCGTAATCGACTTCAATTTGATAAGCTTCTAACACACGACGAAATTTTTCAGAAACGGTTACGTCTGCCTGTAAAAGTAAGTCATCGAGCATTGCGATACGCGTGCTGCGCTCTTGTTTTAAGAAGGGAGTGTCTAGCTCTACAAACTGCTCTAGCGAATCGAGCATGCGGCTCATTAGAGGTAAAATCCCACGCTCTGTTCGTTCTATTTCTGCGACCTGCTTGGCAATAGACACTAATTCTTGCTGCTGGCTATTTACGATGGCTGTCATTTGGCGGTTGTATAAAGCAAGTTGCTCAGTTTCTGCTAACACCTGACGGTATTCCATTAATAGGCTTTGGCTTTGATCGTCTAAACCATCAATTTTAGTTTGGCTTTTAATACCAGACTGATCTGTTTGAGTGATTTTCTGTTGCGACTTGTTTAAATCATCGGTGCTGGTCTTGGAACTAGCGTTTGCACTCGTTGAAACTAAAAAGAGTGACAAACCGACGATAGCAAGGGGTTGCTTTATCATTGCTGTAAATATCCATTGGCATCTAAAAAAACAAGGGCATTATGCAGCCCTTGATAAAACTATTCAATAATCATTCGCAATTAGACCTAAATTACTTGCGATGTTTTCGCTGCCTCTTGGAGCAACGACCGCCTTACTGCCTATTTGCCCTTGCAAGTATTGCTTAGCAACGCGCTGTACGTCTTGCCATTGGCAAGCCAACAAACGCTGGCGGAATTGCTGACGCAAAGCCAGAGTGCGGCCATTACGGTCTAAGTGGAAGAACTGGCGCGCCTCCCCTGCAGGAGAACCTGGTCTGTCCATGCTGCCAATCAAACCTAAGATGGCTTGCTCTACTAGGTCATCACCAGACTTTTGATTTAACACCCAATCAATGGATGAATTAAAGTCGGCGAAGGTACCTTCAACCCTTGGGTCACGGTAAGAGAAGAACTTGAAACAGCCTATGGCAGAGTCTTGGCTGGCACCGGCACCATAAGCACCGCCTTTTTCACGAATGGCCGTGTGTAAGAAGCCATTACGCAATACTGCAGAAAGCACTGCTAAAAGTGGTGCATCAGGATGCTCCATTGTCACCGATGGCAACGCCCAAGCACAAAAGTTAACTTGGCTGTCGACCAACCAGTAAGTGGCGGTTGGCTTAGCATTCCAAGAAAAGTCTGTTTGCTGTAACTGAGTTTTTTGTGGCCAAGCTGAAAACAGTGCATCACGTTGGGCAGTTGCGCCCTGCTCGTCATGAATGAGCAACGCTTCACTTGGGTCACTGATTTCTTTAGCAATGTTAGCTAACGACTGGCTTAAAGAGCTTGGGTCTTGTTCAGACTTAGCTAACCAGCTTTTAAGTTGCTTGATTTGTGGCAGGCCCGACAAGGCATCAGACACAGCTGCAGCCGTACTTAATGGTGCACTTGCCAACGACATAGCCAAGCCATGACCATTACCGGTGATGCTTTGTTCACGCTGAGTCTTAACTTGGTTCAACAGCTCAATTAAACGACTTTCTTCTGAAAAATCAGCAGCTTGCCATGTTTCTTTAACTATCTGCGTGAAGTCATCAGCTTTGTTAGCCAGTGCTTTACCGCTCATAATTAAGTTACTTAAAAGTTGTTCGCTGTCATTTACCTTCGGCTTAATAGAAACATAAGCACTTAAGCTACCTAAGCTGGCGGTTTGTCTTTGTTGCTGCTCTAGGTAGTCATTGCCACCGGCACCTACCTCAGTCCAAGCCAAAGTAAAGAACGGTAGCTGACTGATTTGCTCAGCACTTAAGCTTGGCATCTCGCCAATCAATTGCTGATAAATTAAACCATTAGTACCCACCACATATTCGGTTGTGGTGAGTGTCTGGTCGTACTTGGCCGTTGGCGCTAAGTAGCTGCATTCAGGCTTAATATCCGCCAAAGTAACTTGTGGCAGCATACCGGCATCGTCGACCTGAGCCTGGCGCTCTTCTAGCGCTTTAGTTCGTTCAATAATTTCAATTTTTTGCTGCTCAGAAAGGCTTGCTGCCATGGCATCAAGCTCGGCTCTTTCCATGTCTTTAGCGCGCTGACTGATTTGATTGTCAGGACGTAAAGTGAAGCGTACTCGGTGCTGATTATCTAATAACAAACGCTGTACTGCTTCTTGCAGGAAGTTAGGCTGTAAGGCTTTTTCGCGCAAGCGTAGTAAGGCAGGCTCTAAGTTTATTAATGAAACGGGGTCGCCATAGTGCACCGCTGCCGACAGTGCGTTAATCATTAACTGTAAGCCATAAGGGTAATGGTCACCGCCAATTTCACGCTGATGCAGCTCTAATTGATGCAAGGAGGCTTCTATCATGCTACTAGGCACGCCTTCTTTGGCGACTTGCTCTAATGTTTCTAGTATTAGCTCTTGAATGGCCAAGGCATGCTCTGGCTCACTACCAGAAACACCGCATAAAAAACTCATTTCACGGTTAGAATCTTCTAAACCACACATGGGAGAAGGTGAACCGGCCAATGGCGTTTGCTCTAACGCTTTACGCAGCGGTGAGGCGCTGTTGTCTAATAGTATTTGACTGACTAAGTGCGCTTCTAGTTGTGCGTCTAAGTCGGTGGAGTCACCTAATAACCAACCCATTACATGGTGCGTGGATTTTTTAAGGTCTTCGCCATCTAAGGCATAATGTTGCTCAACGGCAATGGGAGCGGTGTAACGCTTTTCGTTAGGAACACGCCACTGCTTGTCTTGACGTTCAAAGCGGCTAAGTGCTTGTTCTTCAAATTTCTGTTGTATTTCTTCTACATCTAACTTACCAAAGGTCATAAATATGGCGTTGGATGGGTGGTAATGAGTCCGGTAAAATTCTAACAACTGTTCATAGGTTAAGTCGGTAATGCAGTTAGGCTCACCACCACTGTTGTGGTGGTAAGTAGTAGTAGGAAACAAGTAACTACTAATGCCCTGCCATAGCTGGCTAACTGCCGATGACATTGCACCTTTCATTTCGTTAAAGACCACGCCTTTGTATTCTAGGGGCGAGTTAGAGTTGTCTGCTTCACTGAACTCAACCCTATGACCTTCTTGAGCAAAATCTAATTCGTGTAGACGCGAAAAGAACACCGCGTCTAAGTACACGTCTAATAAATTGTTAAAGTCTTTGTCATTTTGCGAGGCAAAAGGATAAGCCGTCCAGTCACTGCTGGTCATAGCGTTCATAAAGGTATTTAACGAACGACGGGTCATCATAAAGAATGGGTCACGCACTGGGTACTTTTCGCTGCCACAGAGTGCTGTATGCTCTAAAATATGCGCAACACCGGTAGAGTCGGTAGGCATGGTACGCAGGGCCACCATAAAGGCTTTTTCTTCATGGTCACAGGCAAGGTGATAATGCACAGCACCCGTGCTGATATGCTCGTAATGTTGTACTTCAATGTTTAGGGAATCAATGGGTGTGCGGTCTATCAATTTAAAAGACATAGGAAGGCTATTTCAGAATTCAGTGACTGGTACCTGAGTTTAGCAAAGCCGCTAACTATATTCCCTATATTGCCTTGCTAAGTATCAGGATGATGTTGATAAAAACTATCTTACATAGTGTGTGTTGGTCTATCGGACTTAAGCGCACCGGCCAACAAGGTTTCAATTTTATCGCGAACGATGTGGTTTTCGCCGGTAAACTGCACGCCTATGCCTGCAGCTTTATTACCCTGAGCACCTGCGGGGGTAAGCCAAATTACTTTACCGGCAACAGGAAGCTTTTCTGGCTCGTCTAAGAGTGACAACAATATAAACACTTCATCACCCATGCTGTATTTTCTTTGGGTGGGAATAAACATGCCGCCATCTCGTACAAAAGGCATATAAGCCGCATATAAAACGGCTTTGTCTTTAATAGTAAGGTTTAGTATTCCGCCACGTGGCCCGCTCATGCGTTATCCTCTTGTAATATTTCTTGCCAGTCTAACAATAACGACTCGCACAATAGCTGTTTATTATAGTTACCTAAACCAGCCAATAATTTCGCTAAAATAGATTGTACTTTTGCTTGCAAGGTTAGCAGTTTAGGTAAGTTCAGGGTAGCACCTGAGTAAAGTTCTTTAACTCGCCCTTGTAAGCTTTGTTGTGCAGAAGAAACTTGTAATCCGTCTTTCAAACCATCCAATAATACTAAGTAAAGCCAGTAAGTAATATCGGTTAACTCAAGTTTGGCCCAGTTAACAGCGATTGTTTGCAAGCTAACATCGCCATGGCTCCACTGTTTTAGTAAATCAAACCACTCTTTTTGTGGCTCGCTTTCTTCTTTAATCCAACGTAACGCGGCTAAAGGAGCGCCTTGGTTTATTTGCAATGCCATAGTGGCTTGGGTTTCGTCGACGCCCTGCTCTAGCAAATACGCCAAACCTTCTTCCATAGCGGGTGCTGGCACCATAATACGCTGACAACGGCTACGAATAGTTGGTAAGACAGAACCATAGCGCTCGGCTTCTAAAATTAAATAACTGCTGCCGGCGGGCTCTTCTAGAGTTTTCAATAAAGCATTAGCAGCGTTTAAGTTCATAACCTCTATAGGGCGGATGATCACCACTTGGCTTTTACTGATTTGTGAGGTTTGCGCTAAGAAATCATTCACTCGACGAATGCTTTCTACGCGTATCTGTTTGCTAGTGTCTTCAGGCTCACACAACAACGTATCAGGATGAGAGCCAGCCTTCCATAAGTTACAGCTGTGACATTGTCCGCAAGCCTGTTCAAGCTTGTTCTTCTGGGCAGGATCACAGAGTAACCATTGAGCTAACTTTAAGGCTAAGGAGTGCTTGCCGACGCCACGCACTCCAGCAAGCATTATCGCATGCGGTAAGCCTCCATTTTGCTGACGCTTAACTAGGCTTTGCCAAACTGGCTCAAGCCAAGGTAAATCAGCCATGCGTTAGCTCCTGCAGCTTCACAATAATATCTTGCTGCACTTGCTCTAACGGCTGTGCGGCATTGATAATTTGAATACGAGAGTTATTGTCAGCCAACCAATGAAACCCTTTTTGGACACGTTCAAAGAAGGCTTGTTCCTCTTCTTCAAAACGGTTTATAGGTTCATCACGCTTTTGCACACGCGCCCAACCTACAGTAAGAGGAGCATCCAGCAAGAAAGTGCAATCTGGCTCTAGGTCTTGCTGCACTAGGTTTTTTAACTGATCAATTACGTCTAAAGATAACTCTCTACCAAAACCTTGGTAAGCAATAGTTGAATCAGTAAAACGGTCACACAAGACCCATTTACCAGCGGCAAGAGCTGGACGAATTCTTTGAGCGATATGTTGTGCACGGGCAGCAAACATTAACAATAGCTCGGTTAACGAGTCCATTTCTTCTGGATGTTTAGCGTTTAGTAGTTGGTGGCGTATTGTTTCTGCAATAAGAGTTCCACCTGGTTCACGCGTGACCACTGCGTCAATTCCTTGCTTTGCAAGCCATTGAGCGCAAAAGGCTATGTTAGTGCTTTTGCCAACGCCTTCACTGCCTTCAAAAGTAATAAAACGACCTGATGTATTCATAATCACTGACTGCCTGCTGGTAATGGAGTGGAACGATAATTTTTTGCACGGTTACGTATTTGATACTCACGAACTGCTTTGTTGTGTGCTTCTAGGGTGGCCGAGAATACATGGCTTCCATCGCCTTTGGCTACAAAAAACAATTCATCACCCTCGGCGGGGTGCAAAGCTGCTTCAATGGCTTTTTTACCCACTAAGGAAATAGGCGTAGGTGGCAATCCAAAGTTACGGTATGTATTCCAAGTGTTGCTGCTGTCGGTAAGATGCTTGCGTCTTAAATTACCTTGGAACTCTTCGCCTAAACCATAAATAACGGTAGGGTCAGTTTCTAAACGCATACGTTTTTGCAAGCGACGTACAAACACACCCGCAATGATCGGTCTTTCTGACTCTACTGCGGTTTCTTTTTCGATTATAGAAGCCATTATTAACGCCTCGTAAGGCGTTTTGTAAGGTAGGTCTTGGGCTCTGTTCTGCCAAGACTGCTCTAAAGTATCTTGCATGCGTTGATAGGCATGCTGCAGCAGCTCTGAGACTTTATGGCCTTTGTGATAAAGATAAGTATCTGGGTAAATCCAACCTTCAGCACTGCCTTCAATTCCCAGTACAATACTTACTTGCTCTGGCGTTAACGGCTGCACGTCTTGTTGCAAACGTGTTTCTTTGGCTAAAGAGTCCAGTGCTTGGCGAAGGTTAAGGCCTTCTATTAAAGTAACACGATAAAAAACCGGAGTGGCGCTTTTTAAGTAAGGTAGCAACTGAGCTGAGTTTAATCCTTCTGGAATGACATACTCACCAACCTTTATTTGACTGCCATACACCCTTGCTTGAAGGCGTAATAATAAAGCAGAAGGAAGCCATCCATCTTCCTGCCACTGTTGCGCAAGCTGAGTTAAGTTTTGACCACTTTGAACCTCTACCTGCACTTCTGTTTTATTTGTTAGCGGTAAATACCAAATGGCCAGTAACGCACCGCAGGTTAAAATAAATAGTAACGTAAAAACTACGCCTAACCGTTTTAGCAAAATAATGCCTCCAGCTTTTGCTGTAAGTTAAGTATGGTTTGCCAGCCTTGATACTTTAAAGAGTATTGGCGTTCAGCAAGCTGCGAAACAGGTACGATACCATTTAAACTGTTACAGAAAAACAACGCTTCTGCAGTTAACAAGTCCTCTGGCAGTAAACGCGTAACATTCACTTGCTCGTTTTCAAGCAACCAACGCCTTATAACGCCATTTACTCCACAAGTTTCTATTTTGGGGGTATATAACTTACTGTCTTTTAAAATAAATAGATTGCTCATGCAGCCTTCAACAACATTGCCGATATTGTCGCAGACCACCATTTCTTGACAACCCTCAACAAAGCGACTGCGGATCAATACTTGTTCTAATCGGTTTAGATGCTTAACACCAGCTAACAGTGGTTGTGGTGCAAGTTTGACCGCACTAAAATCGGCTTTAAAGCCTTGTGGAAAGCGATCAACCCCCCACTCAGGAGCTGTGAATGCATGCCATAACAATTGAATTTCAGGGTTTTCTGCAGGAGCATAACCACGTTCACTAACGCCGCGGCTAATTAATAATTTACCGCCGCTTTGGCGCAACTCTTTGGGTAGCGCAGCAAAAGCCTGCTCAATTAGATTAAAACTTGTAACGGGAAAACCAAGGGCCAATAAACCTTGTTGCAGTCGCTCAGCATGAAAAAACCACAAAGGTGCTTCGCCCAGATGATTAAAGCGCAAAGTTTCAAACAAACCGTCACCATAATGCAAAGCACGGTCAGCAGTCGGCCAAACAAACTCTGAGAGCCATTGCTTTCCGTTCCATAACCAGTAAGTTCCAACAGACAAGTTACTATTCCTTATACTTTTGAACACCTAAGCTACCACTTGCACAGAAAAACCCAAAGGAGTTTTAGTGCTGTCTGAGTACATTTACTGTTCTGCTATCTTTGGCAATAAAGTAGGTATCGCCATTTTATATATTGGCTTCAAGCTCTAACTAAAAAAAAAGCCGCATCTAATAATAGAGGCGGCTTTTTAAAACATTAAGCGCTTACAGGTTAGCGATAATGTAGTCGATAGCTTCTTGAACTGTGGTCAGCTTTTCAGCGTCTTCATCTGGGATTTCAGTCTCAAATTCTTCTTCAAGAGCCATTACTAACTCTACAGTGTCCAAAGAGTCTGCGCCAAGATCATTAACAAAAGAAGAGGAAGTTTTAACGTCTTCTTCTTTAACACCTAGTTGCTCACAAACAATTTTCTTTACGCGTTCTTCAATGTTACTCATGGTTTCTATCCTACTTTTTCTAAGTTTTGTCCAAGGCCATAGGTGCCTTAGCTCATATGCATGCCGCCATTCACATGAATGGTTTGGCCCGTAATATATCTAGCATCCTGACTCGCTAAAAAGGCCACTGCCGCAGCAATTTCTTCCGGCTGACCAAAGCGCTTACTTGGAATGGTCGCTAGGATGGCCTGTTTTTGCGTTTCAGGCAAGACTTCTGTCATCTCAGTTTGAATAAAACCTGGCGCAACGCAATTTACACGAATATTACGGCTGGCTATTTCTTGAGCCAATGAACGACTAAAAGCTTCTAAGCCCGCTTTTGCCGCCGCATAATTTGCCTGCCCTGCGTTGCCTAAAGTACCAATAATAGAACTGATATTTATAATGGCGCCATTTCTTATTTTCAACATGGGTTTTACCATAGTTTTGCAGACACGGTAAACCCCACTAAGATTGGTATTAATTACTTCGTTCCACTCGTCTTCACTCATGCGAAGAAACAAGTTATCGCGAGTAACACCAGCGTTATTAACCACAACATAAGGCACACCGAAGCGCTCTAATACATCTTTCAATGCAGCTTCAGTCTGCTCACCATCAGCAATGTTTAACACTACTGCATCGTTATTTGGATTGATTTTTTGCAACTCGGTGCGAATGGTCTCAGCACCTTTGTCACTAGTGGCTGTACCTATAACACGGTACCCATCATTTGCTAAACGGTTGGCAATGGCTTGGCCGATTCCTCGGCTAGCGCCTGTAACCAAAGCTAATAATTCACTCATTAGAGTTTCCTTATAGTCTTGCTAAAGTGTCTTTCAGGGCAGATACATCACCCGTCGTTAGTGTTTCTAATGTTTTGTCTATGCGTCTATTCAACCCAGCCAACACTTTTCCTGGACCAAATTCAACAGCCAACTCTGCAGCTGGACGGCATGCTTCAACAGCGCCAATCCAATTAACAGGGCTATAAAGCTGTTCAAGCAAATGTTTAGGGATATTTACAAGGGTAGCAGGCTTGTTATCAATATTATGGTAAACAGAAAATTCAGGAGCATAAAATGATACAGACGCTAATGCTTCTGCGAATTTCTCTGCCGCTGCCTTCATTAATTTTGAATGGAAAGGGCCGCTAACGGCTAAAGGAATGGCACGCTTTGCACCAGCTTCTTTGGCTAGGTCTATGGCCTTAGTCACGCCTGCTGTAGCACCAGCAATTACGATTTGGCCGGGTGCGTTAAAGTTGGCAAGATCAACAGGGGCAGTTTGAGAGGCTTCTGCACATATAGCCATCAATTGCTTGTCTCTTAAGCCTAAAATAGCGGCCATTGCGCCCTGCCCTGCAGGAACAGCTGCTTCCATAAGCTCACCGCGGGTATGCACTAAACGTACTGCTTCAGAGAAGCTTAAGGCATTGGCAGCAACCAAAGCGGAGTACTCACCTAAAGAGTGTCCTGCCGCTGCGGTTACATTTAAATTGGGTCTTTTAGCCTTAACTATGCGCCACAGGGCAATACTGGCGGTTAATAACGCAGGCTGGGTGTTTTGAGTCAGGTTTAAGGTTTCTGCAGTGCCATTTTGAACCATATCCCAAAGATCAAAATTCAGGGACTCACTGGCTTCCGCAAAAGTTTCTTCAACAATGGCATTCTCTGCTGCAATGTCGGCCAGCATACCAATGTGCTGCGCACCCTGCCCCGGAAAGAAGGCAATAATATCGGTCATAAAATCTCTACCTACTTATATTATTAAACAAGCGGCCTTTTTACCTATTAAATTTTTATACAGATCTAATAGTTAGTAAAGAACGCATAATAAAGATTCTAATTGTGACAATAAACAGCTAACAATGCACAAGATTCTTGCATTAAATTCACTGACTGCTGGTTTCTTGTAGTTTCTCATGAAGCATATTCAAAGTCTGCTGCATGGTTGTAGCGTTGTAGCTAGATAGTTGCTCTAGCACGTAGTTAAGTGCATGCAAATAAGTACGCGTATCTGAACTGCCATGAGTTTTAACCACGACACCATCAATCCCTAATAATAATGCACCGCCATGTCGAGCAGGAGCAATGGTTCTTTCAATGCTTTTAATGGCTGTATACCAGATAGGTGCCAACCACCGCCTAAACCAGTGCTGACTAAACTGGGTATTAAGCAGACCTATCAGCCAATGCGACATGCTTTCACTGGCTTTTAGCACTACATTACCGACAAAACCGTCGGTAACTAGCACATCCAAGTTACCATCAAAGACGTCATTGCCTTCACAAAAGCCAACATAGTCATCGGCCAGCATCAAACGACAGAGCTGATCTGCCTCTTGCAAACGCTCAGTGCCTTTAGTGACCTCTTTGCCAACGTTTAACAAACCAACTTTAGGGTTTGCTGCAACCTGTAGATGGCTCCAACTCCAGCCAAGAGCTGCAAACTGGCTTAATTGCTCCGATGAAACATTAAGATTGGCGCCTAAATCAAGCATCAGCAATGACTTATTACGGGTAGGCAACAAAGTAGCCAACGCAGGGCGTTCAATACCATCGAAGGTTTTAAGCAAGTGTTTGGAAAGAATCATGAGAGCTCCAGTGTTACCTGGAGAAAGAACAGCCTGAGCACGGCCAGACTTAACTTCTAGAATAGCGGCAGCCATAGTGCTATTTAAACCAGAACGTAACATACGCGCAGGTTTATCATCCATGCTGATTTCTAATTCGCAGGGCAAAACCCGTACACGATCAGAATGACCTAACAACCTTTCAGCTTCTGCAGCTAAAGGCTCTACAATAGAAATAACCAGACGTACATCATCACGCTTACGCAGTAACTTTTTGCACGCCCTTAACGCAACGTGGGGACCTAAGTCCCCACCCATTACATCTACCGCAAGGGTAAACATACTAGTTGTTGCCAGTCTCCACGACTTTTTTGCCACGGTAGAAACCGTCTGCACTTACGTGGTGACGACGGTGAACTTCACCGCTGGTTGGGTCGGTCGTTAACGCTACTGCAGACGCATCTAGTGCATCATGTGAACGACGCATACCGCGCTTTGAACGAGTTACTTTACTTTTTTGAACTGCCATTGTAAGGCTCCTAACTGATCGCTATTACTGTTTAAGCTTAGCTAAAGCGGCAAATGGATTTGGACGCTCATCGCTTGAATTTGTTGTTTCGGCTTCTGGCTCCGATACCGTTATTACTTCTGCCTGACATTCATTTTCAGCATGCATAGGGAACATGGGTAAGGCTAACAATACCTCATCTTCCAATACTGTCCATAAATCTAACTGGCCATCTTCATCAAGCTCAACCGGCTCCAAAGTTCTTGGAAGCTGACTGGCTTGTTCATCATTAAAGACAAGACCAATTTCAAATTCGCTATTTATGGGGTAAGTAACTTCCCCTAAACAGCGCTGGCAATTCATAACAACACTAGTATGACATTTTCCCCGCATAAGCCTTTGCTTATCTGCAGCCTGTAAAAACTCAACTTCACAGGTTACAGGCTCAAGACAACGAACCACAGCCTCATTGAGACGAGTCATGTTGTTTTGATCAATTGCAGCGTTAAATCTTTGGTTTACTTTGACCAACTTAACTGCATCGATACGTTTGGGAATTTGAGCCTCTGCCATATTGCGCGACATGATAGGGTTGCATTGTCCTTGTGTCAAAATTATTTACCGTAAATTATAGTTTTGTTGAGTTAATATGTTGGCTATACCACTACCAACGCTGACACCAAACTTACGAACGAACTCATCCCAAGGGTTAAGCTTGTAAGTAAAGTCGACTAATTCCTCGGAATTCAGCTGTTCACGTGCTACCTGACTGCTTGAGGCTAAACCATCAATTAATCCAAGCTCAAGTGCTTGTTCACCTGACCAAACTAAGCCACTGAACAAATCTGGTGCATCAGACAGACGATCACCACGACCCTTTTTAACTTGATCTATAAATTGCTTATGCGTTACTTTTAGCACGCTTTGCCAAAACGCTTTTTCTTCAGCGTTTTCAGGCGTAAAGGGATCTAAAAAGCCTTTGTGCTCACCAGCCGTGTATAGACGACGTTCGACGCCTAGTTTTTCCATCAGGCCGGTAAAGCCAAATCCGGAACCAACCACGCCAATAGAGCCCACCAAACTGGCCTTGTCGGCATAGATTTCATCTGCAGCTGCTGCAATGTAATAAGCGCCGGAGGCACCTAGGTCGGTAATGACGGCATATACAGGGAAGTTTTCACGAGTCGCTTTCAGGCGGTTAATTTCATCGTAAACATAACCTGCTTGCACTGGGCTACCGCCTGGGCTGTTAATTCTTAAAATAAGACCTGTTGCTTTGGTGTCTTTATAGGCATCACGAATAGCACTGATTAGCGCATCGGCACTGGCGTCTTGATCGGCAGCGATAACACCATTCACTTCAACCACTGCAGCATAATTACCTGCAGGCTTAGTAAATTCTTTATCGCCACCCATACGGAAAGAGAAGACAATAAAGAAGATGTATATAAAGGTCAGTGATTTAAAAAATATACCCCAACGTCGCGAGCGGCGCTGTTCACCTTGTAAATCCAACACTACTTTTTCTATCAACTTCCATTCACGACTACTGTCTTCAGGGCGTGGCAGCCCCGGTTGGTTTTCTTTATCCATGGGTAATTATCCAATCTCTTAGTTCGTTTATATTGTGTAAAATATCTAATGGCTTACTTGCCTTAAGCCTAGCCATATCATGCGCACCATGACTCATCGCCAGCGATGGCATCTCTGCTGCCGACGCCATATCTAAATCAAAACTTGTATCACCTACCATCAGTGCTTCATGCGCTGCAACACTCATGGCGTTGAGGATCTCATGCAACATAAGAGGGTGTGGCTTTGAACGAGTTTCATCGGCGCAGCGGGTAATTGAAAACAAATGCCCTACTTTTAAATCTCGCATCATACGATCAAGGCCATTACGAGTTTTACCCGTAGCCACGGCTAACAAGTAACCACGGCCTGCTAGCTCTTCTAGCATCTCTCTGGCACCTGCAAACATTCCCATCTCAACCGTACTATCAGTAACAAAGAAACGAGTATACTCAGGCGCTAGCTGTGCGGCTTCTTCATCTTTCACATTAGGCCATAGTGTTTTAATGGCTTCTGGCAAGCCTAACCCTATAATATTTTTCACATCGGTATCTGGCAAGGCCGGCATGCCGACAAGTTTTGCCGCTTTTTGCATGCTATCAACAATACGCTTAGTGGAGTCGACTAAGGTGCCGTCCCAATCAAAAACAATTAACTTATAGTGCGACATTACAGCCGACCTTCTCTAGTGTATTTAGAAACGCTTGTTCTAGTGGTGCAGTCAATATTAACTGTTCACCACTTATAGGATGGCGAAAAGACAACTGATGCGCATGCAAACATAAACGTTCAATCTGCTGTTGCTTATCTATTCCCTTAAGTACGTTGTCACAATATTTTTCATCACCGGCAATACTATAACCTTGTGACTGACAATGAACTCGAATTTGATGTGTACGACCGGTGATTGGCTCGGCTTCTATTAAAGAGTAGTGAGCACCTTTGGTGAGCAATGATACTTTTGTTAAAGATTCCTTACCAGTGTCGTCAACAATCACCATACGATCACCGTTTTGCATTTCAATCTTTTTCAATGGCTGGGTGATCGCTCTTATCTTTTGCGGCCAATGCCCATGCACTAACGCCAAGTAACGCTTACGAATCCCTTTTTGATTAACCAACATACGCTGCAGCGCTGTTAACACTGCCCGCTTCTTGGCGACCAAAATTATACCGGACGTATCTCTATCTAAGCGGTGTACTAGCTCAAGGTATTCATGACTAGGGCGCATTTTTCGCAAGCCTTCAATCAAGCCAAGACTAATACCGCTACCGCCATGCACAGCAAGACCATGCGGTTTATTTACAGCAATCAGACCCTCATCTTCATAAACAATGGAATTAGCTAAAGCTTGCTCCAGTTCTGAAGTTATTTCTGGCAAGGGTGCTTTTTCAGGTAAACGAATAGGAGGAATTCGAACAACATCTCCAATATGCACACGGGTGTCGGCTTTCACTCTGCCTTTATTAACACGCACCTCCCCCTTACGCACGATGCGGTAAATTAATGGCTTTGGCACGCCCCTTAAGACAGACAACAAGAAGTTATCGATCCGCTGATCATCATTAGCTTCAGTAACAGTTACAAAAGTCACTTTGCTGGTATCAATCGAATTATTTGGCATATTTATAAACTAGTAGAATTTCTTACGCAGTAATTGCGGCAATGAAACATTGTTGCTATATTCGCTCACGCCCAATGGTAGTAAAAACATGACACCATGCTAAAGCAAGGGCCGACCGAATAGGTGAGTATAAGGAAGAAGGTAAAGCGTTAAAACTCTTCCCGAATAATATATTAATTAAGTGTGCCAATTTATTGGTCACCGTGTGAGATTAACCACGCAACAACCTGCGGGCTATCTCGCCTTACAAATTATGGAAAGTGTGGGTGCACAACAAACTAGCGGCACCACAGCAAATCATTAAAGACCATTAGCATGGCGGTAATTATTGCTAAGCACCCATAAATATTTTGCTAGCGAGCAAAGTCTGCTGGTACGTTGCCATAAAGAGAAATACGTACAGCATGAAAAGAATGCTTATAAACGCCACTCAGACCGAAGAGTTGCGTGTCGCCCTCGTTGATGGGCAAAAACTATTTGATTTAGATATCGAATCCGGTATTCGAGAACAAAAAAAATCAAACATATACAAAGGTAAAATCACCCGCATCGAGCCTAGTCTTGAAGCCGCCTTCGTAGATTTTGGTGCTGACCGTCACGGCTTCTTGCCATTAAAAGAAATCGTTCGTGAGTATTTTGTTAAAGATCCAGGTCCTGGCCGCGTTAGCATTAAAGAAGTGCTAAAAGAAGGTCAAGAGATCATTGTTCAAGTAGACAAAGAAGAGCGTGGCAACAAAGGCGCTGCTTTAACCACTCAAATCTCCTTAGCTGGTCGTTACTTAGTTCTAATGCCAAACAACCCTCGTGCCGGTGGTATTTCTCGCCGTATCGAAGGTGATGACCGCACCGAACTACGTGAATCCATGCGTAACGTAAACATACCCAATAAAATGGGTGTGATTGTACGTACCGCTGGTATTGGCCGTACTCCTGAAGAGCTTCAAGCTGACTTAGATTACTTAGTACGCTTATGGGGTGCTATCACTCGCGCTTCCGATGACCGCTCTGCTCCTTGCCTATTACTGCAAGAGTCGAACGTTATTATTCGTGCTATCCGCGACTATTTACGCCCAGACATTGGCGAAATTCTAATTGATACGCCACAAGCTTACGAAGAAGCCATAAACTTTGTTGAACAAGTGATGCCTGCCGTACAGCATAAATTTAAGCTGTATGAAGACAGCACTCCGCTGTTTAATCGCTTCCAAATTGAAGCCCAAATTGAATCCGCTTTCCAACGTGAAGTGAAATTACCTTCTGGCGGCTCAATCGTTATTGACCCGACAGAAGCACTAGTTTCTATCGACATTAACTCGTCACGCGCCACCAAAGGCTCTGATATTGAAGAAACTGCTGTAAACACCAACCTTGAAGCCGCTGATGAAGTTGCTCGCCAGTTACGTTTGCGTGACATGGGTGGTTTAGTAGTTATCGACTTTATCGATATGCTTTCCCCTAAGCATCAACGCGATGTTGAAAACCGTCTAAAGCAAGCGTTAGAAATGGACCGTGCACGTGTGCAGGTTGGTCGTATTTCTCGTTTCGGCTTAATGGAAATGTCTCGTCAGCGTTTACGCCCTTCGTTAGAAGAGTCTAGCGGCCACGTTTGCCCTCGTTGTAATGGCACCGGTGTTGTCCGTGATATTCAATCGACTGGTCTTTCAATCTTACGCTTGATTGAAGAAGAAGCAGCTAAAGAAAATACTGGCCAAATTCGTGCCATAGTGCCAGTTTCTGTTGGTACTTTCTTATTGAACGAAAAACGTGCCTTGATTGCAGAAATCGAAGCTCGCCACCAGACCAGAGTGGTTATTCTTCCAAACCCTCATATGGAAACTCCGCACTACGAAGTATTGCGTTTGCGTCCTGATGACAGCTTGATTGAAGAAACCAGCTACGAACACCGCTTTGATGAGCTAGAAGTAGACTTCGGCATGGAAACTGATGCCAAAGATGCTCCTAAAGCGCAACAAGCAGCTGTTAAGTCTGTACCTCGCCCTAAAGCAGTAGTTGCAGCTAAACCAGGCATACTTGCTCGTTTAGCTAAAGTGTTAGGTGGCCTAATTAGCTCTGAAGAAGAGACTAAGAAGAAAACCGATAAAAAAACACCTACTAGAAACACTAACAACA